>Ga0272441_10000053_pt1 | contig 251411 bp, 139 predicted proteins | sample SSMProp6N_FD_193582 | JGI IMG/M metagenome (GOLD analysis project Ga0272441, IMG submission 193582) | Marine sediment archaeal communities from Little Sippewissett salt marsh, Falmouth, MA, United States - SSM-Prop-6N | ecosystem: Environmental > Aquatic > Marine > Wetlands > Sediment ...
GGTCGCGGGCGGTTTGGCTTGTTTCCGCTGCTGTGCTGTAGTTGGGAGTGCAGTCATATGCGAATATGGCATAGCAGTAGGTGTTTCCGTCCGTAAGGCCGCTGTGCGTGTATTCTTGAGCATTTCCCGCATATATTATTTCACCGTCCCCGATCGTTTCCCCTGCTGAATAGCGTGTGCCTGCCTGGGGAATGCCTGCGGGAGAGCTTCCCTCTTTTTTCAGGATGAGCACGCCGTCAAGGTCGGGGTCAGCCGGGTTTGTCCATGAGAGGTCTATTTCAAGGTCGTCAGGGTAGGCGGTCAGGTCAGTGACAGGGCCCGGAGGCGTTGAGTCAGGGCCCGGGGGTGTGTATATGACCGTGAGTACGGGCCTGTACTGGGGATAGGTGGTGCTGTCCGAGGACACGAAGTTCTGGGAGGTTTCACCCGTGTCTATGCAGATTCCCCAGTTTTCCGTGGGAGCGTTTACCCAGGCCTGAAGTATTCCGGTTACGTCAAAGTCATAGGAGTCGTAATCTCCGTCTATTGTTTTTGTGTCTGAGGCTGTTTCCTCTCTTGAAGGACTTCCTCCGCAGCCTGCCGCGCTCCATTCAATTGTATTGCCTTCCCGATAGGTATAGGATGGAGAGCCGTTTTGCGTGTCGGGCTGGTATTCTGCGGATTCGGTTATGTTATATACCGATACGTCCGCATTGTTTCCCCACGTGGAGGTCAGTGTGAGCGTTGCGGAGGTGATCGCGGATACAGGGCGTATCTGGCCGTCCCCTGAACCGATTATGTCAGGGAACAGAATGAAGCCCGTATTATGCGACCCTGCAGCGCCTCCTGAAAATATCGCTGAGGAGGATTCGTGGTTATACGCGGGAAAGCTTTCTTTTGCAGAGCAGTCGACCGTATCTGAATATGTCCCTCCGTCACCTTCCTGGAATGTGAGGGTGACTTCGTCGGCGGAGGCGATCCCGGCGATAAGAATAAGTGCAGCAATAAGGCTCACACATTTTTGCATTTTCTTCCCCCTCAGATAAAACTATATACGACAAAATCCTTTTTTCAATCCCATATTTCCCATTTAAAAAATCTAAATGGATAAAAAGTGCTAATTTTGTCAAAATTATAGCATTTAAAAAATCCATGTCAAGAATAAAAGCATGATTTCCTACTAAGGTAAACTGTGTATAAAAAGGCACAGTCTAAAGACTGTGCACTACCAATAATCCGGACTTCTTTTACTTTTAAACTGGGCGGTTTTATAAAATGTCGGAATTAACCCGCCCGGAGGGATGGCCCCCTTACCTGGAATTTACAGTTCGCAAGTCGATGCTTCGGCAATATCAGTAAAACGTTCGGCCAGCCATGGATGGCACGTAAAAAGAAACACCTGACGCCGCTCTGCTGTTTTTTTGAGTATCTCACCGGACGTATGAAGCCTTGCCTCATCACAGTTTATGAACGCCTCATCCAGAAGCAGCGGCAGCGTCTCATGGTTTTCATCCAGATGATCTATCACTGCCAGGCGAAAGGAGAGATATATCTGATCAAGGGTCCCTCCGCTTAAAGGCGGCTCTACCGTATAGACTTCGTCTTTATCCGTCATAACGACAAGGCGGTCGTTCCCGTCATCGGCAGGCATTGTGGTAAGTGTTGTGTAGCGGCCGTGAGTAATCGTGCGGAGATAATCGCCTGCCCTTTTCAGAACATCCGGCTGATGCTTGCGGCGGAAACGGCGGTCAGCTTCACGCAGCAGACAGGCGAGCATCATCAGCCGGTCGCGTTCACGCGCGGTCTCCTCCATCTCCTCCTCGAGCATCTCGATCTTTCCGTCGAGCTCGCCGACCGATATCTGCCCTTTTTCCGATTCGATCTCACTTTCCAGCCGCCCTTTCTCTTCCCGGCACTCCTCCAGTTTCTGCTGCACTTCCTCCAGCCGGTTCCGCTTTTCCTGCACTTCAACCGGGTCGAATGACCATGCATCTTCTGAAGCCGTCTCGATCCTGCCGATCTCAGATTCCAGGTCTGCAAGGTCGGGATGCCGGTCTTCGAGTTCTTCTTCTGCGTCACGAATCCGGCCTGCCAGATGCTGCAGTTCCGCTGCCGCATTCAGGAGATCCTCCGGGGGCATGTCTTCACCAACAGCATTCTTCAGCCTGTCCAAAAACCGTTTCAGCTCCTGCTTAACCTCATCCAGCTTCTGCTCATGCCCGGAAAGAGCGGTTTCGATCTGCCCGATCCTGACGTCTGCCTCGTTCCATGCGGTTTCATGCGCGCGTGCGGCTGCAAGCTGCTGTTCGATCCGCTGCAGTGTTTCCGGTGCTGCCGATCCATGCCCCAGCCCGTCAGTCAGTTTTTCAAGATCGTCCTGCTGCGTCTGCCACTGCTTTTCCTGCTCTTCACGCTGATCTTCCAGCTGCCGGAACTCCGCACAGGCAGCATGGAGTTTTTCAACGGTCTGATACAGTGTTATGTCGGGATTCGCAAGAAGCGCTTCTGCAACAGGAAGGCCGGCAAGTGTTTCCGCAACAGCCTTTCCTGCTTCGTCACGTTCGGTTTCGGCTGTGCGCGTGCGTTTATCACGAAGCTGTCTGTCGGCGGAATCCCGCTTTTGGAGCAGCTTTCGCTGTCTGTCCAGATAAAAATTAAACCCGGCTGCCAGCACCAGAAAAACAGCAGTTCCTGACAGAACTTCCCAGCCATACACCAGCCCGACGGCCAGCAGAACAGCACCTGCAGCAGCAGCAGCAGCCGAAACCCAGACAGGCAGTGCTCCGCCCACCTGTACGGTTCCTGCGGTCCCGGCCTCAGCAACCCTGTTCTCCGCTCTGCGCCGCTTCTCTTCAAAGGCCGATATATTCGCCTTCAGATCGGGCAGGACCACCGTTTCCACAGCATCGAAATGCTTTCTCTCCCACGGCTTACTGAATACTGTACCTGATTTCTCTTTGATAACAGCCATAAGCTGCTCTTCTTTTCGCGCAGAATCGGCAAGTGATGCCTGCTCCCTTTCGTGCACGGAAATTCGCCGTGCCCAGCGGTCTATGTCGTCTGCATATTCCAATATTTTATTGTCTTCCGGCGTAAAAACAGCCTGCTGTTCAGCCAGCTGTTTTGTATCCTCCTTCAGGTCATCGATCTCCTTTTCAGCGTCAGCCGTGTTCCGGAGCAGACCGTCATACACGGCATGAAGCCCTTCCGGCAGTGTATCAACAGCTTCAGGATTCCTGATCTGCTCTCTCCACCCTTTGATCTGCTTCAGCTTCTCCCGGACCGGCGACAACTCATCCGCATTCCTGATCTCCGCACCGAGTCTGGCTTTCTCCGCCGTCAGATCTTCCATTTCGCGCTGTATATCATGAAGACGGGCCGCTTTGCCGCGCACCGTTTCGTCAGCCTGCCGGGCAGCATCACGCTGCTCCCGCGCACTGCGGACAGCCTCTTTTAATGCGCGATACCGCTGGTCGCCCCGCCGGCTGGGCCGCCACAGTCTGCCTGCCCTGTTCTCCAGCTCACTGACTGCATCGCGGGTCGGCCGAAGAAGTTCCGCACTCAGCCCGCTGAGCAGCCGGTCCTCAATTTCGTCCCGCTGCGCATCGTCCAGCGACTGCAGGTTCGCCTGTGTCAATGCGTAGACTGCCCCGTAGAGCTCTCTGCCTGCATGACCGACGAACGGCAGGTTCCTGTTGCCCAGATCCTCAGCCGAACCGTTCCAGTTAAGTGCTGCCCGCGGTGTACTCATCAGTTTCCGCGTAACCTCAGCGCTGCTGCCGTCGTCCAGATCCAGTACTGCTTTGAATTCCGGATAAAGGTCCTTATGCCAGGGCCTGTAGGGAAAATCCTTTACAGGATAAAACCCGTAGAACAGGGTTGAAAGGAGACTGAACAGTGTGGATTTTCCGGCCTCATTCGTTCCGAGCACAATAACCAGGCCCGGGGGCAGGTCACTGAACTGCCGGTCAATAAGATGCCCGTAAGCCCTGATATGAAGCTCCCTGACCCTCATTGTCCATCCTCCGGAACCAGCAGTCCCGCTATTTCACCTTCAGACGCCTTAAGCAGATCGCGTAAATACGCCCGCTCATCTTCAGGTGTGCAGACCAGTTCATCAGGACGGAGCGTATCGATAAGCTCATCATCGGTCCCGGCCTGTCCGATCAGGTCCAGGGCTTCCCCCAGCACAGTGGGACTGCCGCGGTACGCTTCGATATCCACCGGACGGACAACGGAGCGCGGACGGACTTCCACCCATGCCGCACCAAGTACTGCAGAAAGGGCATTCTCCAGTTCCCGGACCTCATCCTCTTTGCTCAGCTCACGCGCCAGCGGTGATTCACCGGTCAGGTCCAGCCGTATGAAATGTTCATAGCTGCCGTCAAGCTGCAGGTTTCCGGTTACTGCATCAGCTATGCCGCTGGTAATATCATCGAGCGTTGCTGCATTGCGGGGACATTCAATCTCAACCGAGTTCCATACAACGGGTGACAGAGGAAGGAATTCCGGCTCAGGGATGCTGCCCTTTTCGATCTCCACGTACAATGCTCCCTTGGGGCCTGTCTCGCGCGGGTGGCGGCCCTGCATATTCCCTGCATACCATGCGGGAAGGTCGTCAAAGACCTGCTGCCGCATATGCACATGCCCAAGCGCCCAGTAATCGTAACCGGGAGACTCAAGGTCATCATGAGAACAGGGCGCATACCGGTCGTGCCGGTCTGCCTCGCGGGCCGACATCACCTGTGTATGCAGCATGGCAATATGCGGTTTGTCACCTTTGGCAGGTCCGAATTCCGAAGCGATATTCTTATCCTCGCCCCGCATTGAATGTCCGGCAGCGGTAAGCCATCCCGCATCGCCGATCTGTACTGTTTCCGGTGTGCTGCTGCGGAACAGATGTACATTGTCCGGCCATGCAAGCCGGTGTGCCCGGTAATTGGCACGGCCCGGGTCATGGTTGCCTGTTGCATAAAAAACCGGGATACCGGCATCATGCAGGCGGGTCATCTGATCAAGAAGAAACCTTTCGGTCGCAAAGGAGAGCAGGTCATTATCGAACAGGTCGCCTGCAATAAGCAGAGCGTCTACTCTGCGGTCGATAGCGTGATCAACGGCTGCACCGAAGGCCTGACGGACTGCCCTGCGAAGCCGCCTGCGCAGCGGCTCTTCACGTCCGCAGAACGGTGTATCCAGGTGAGCGTCAGCACAATGCAGTATGCGCAGCATGATTTACCATTTCCTTATGCCAGATGTTTCACCAGTATTATTATCCCGATGCAGATAAGGATGATCCCGCCCAGAATTTCTATTTTCCGTTCGAAAAAATGCCCTGCTCTGTCACCAATATACACACCCGCACATGAGAACAGAAATGTAACGATACCGATCATTATAACAGGCGCTGCGATCGATATATTCAGAAAAGCGAAGCTCACGCCTGCAGCCAGCGCATCGATACTGGTGGCTACAGACAGCGTAAGCAGGACATACACATTCAGAGGATCGTGCAGTTTTTCTTTATCCTGTTCCATTCTGAACGATTCCCGGATCATCCTGCATCCTATGAAGCTCAGCAGTCCGAAAGCGATCCAGTGATCGATATTCTCTATCAAACTCCTCAAGCTCAGGCCTGCCAGCCATCCTACAACAGGCATAAGTGCCTGGAACAGCCCGAAAAACAGGCCGATCCTCAGAGCGTGCCTGATCTTAAGCTGTTTGATGGCCAGGCCGCTGGCGATCGATACTGCAAAGGCATCCATTGCCAGCCCGACCGCAATGAACAGGAGAGCAGCTGTTCCCACCTGTACAGTATCCTTTAAGAAAAGTGAATATTATGGATATATACAGGAATGTGTCAAGGAAAATCCGAATATAAAAACCTCCTGCGCAGGATTAGCGGAAAAAATCCTTTTTTTCCCTTTCCCCCGGCGCCCTGCCTCCCGCCGCCTGTGCGGCCGCGGCATACAGGTCCCAGTTGCGCTGTTGCCAATTGCCGAAATATTCGGCCATCCGCTCACTCTGATGCACAAACGGAATACATGCGGTCTCGGCAAAACGCCTGTCCAGCATGGCTTGGACGGCCCTGCCTTGAGGCGCATCGGCAAAAGTCCTGTTTTCCAGTTTTTTTTCCAGAAATATCCGTGCTTCTGAATCCTGAATGCCTTCGAGCAGCATCTCAAAACGTACGCTGCTTTCCGCACCCTGTTTACCCGGCCACAATACCTGCGTGATGGGAAGCCCCTCATCAGCACCCACGTATGTACCCCAGTAGTCCGCCCCGATCCGCCCGATGCCCCTCAGTCCCTGGCAGATGGCCCGCTCGGCATGGAGCCGGTATCCAAAGGGTGTATATATGCCAACGAGCACGTTGCGGCTTCCGCCACCGGTCCTGCAATGGGTAATATCAAGTGTCGGAGTTTTCCAGCCTTTGCCTGTAATCACCCGGGGGGGATGTCCAGGTTTTCCCTGCTCTACCTTAAAACCGAATTTAGGGGAACGAATTGAAGACGCAAAAGAGTAGATTTCATTGCACCGGTTCTGGTGTGAGCCCACAGCCCATCCGGCGTGAGGGGCCAGTTCCCTGAGCATCTTTATCAAAGCCATAACGTGTCCCTTGTTCTTCTTGCTGTCAAGCTGATCCTGGAGATATCCCCACGTCAGTGTGTTCTCAAGGCCGTATGCCGCAAGCCGCTTCTGGACACCCTCCACAAAAGGCTTCCAAAAGGCCACCCCTTCGGGGGTACCCGGTTTGGGCATCTCCATCAGGGATCCGTCCTTCATCAACACTTTGGGGTAATGGAAATGCCAGTTTACCACTGCCACAGCAACAACCGGGCAGACCACCCGCGGCTTGAAATATTTTAAAGCCAGAGTTAAATATCTGTCAAATATGGAAAAATCCGGTCTGTATCCTGAACCTGATTTTTCCCACCGTATTATCGCGTCCTTTCTGTTTCCGAATTCGCTGTTGGTAATCACGGGGATGAGCAAAAAATCATTTCCCACCTGACCGAGCCATTTGAATGAAGATTCAATAAGCCTGAAGTGTTTGTCACTCCACAGGGGTACTTTGTAGTGTTTGGCAATTCCGTATGGCGTATGCTCCAGGGCTACGACCGTATCCCATTCTCCTGGATCAGGTATTTTCCAGTCGATCACCTGCATCTTAACGGGTATCCTTTTTGAGAATCCATCTATCCTGACAGACAGCGTTCCTGAATACAAACCCGGACAAGCTTTTTCAGGTACTTTCACGGTTATCCATACGGGCACACAGGAATCTGCAGGCACATGTTCGGGCAGCTGTTCAGAGAGATGATCATACATGACGAGTGCATTCAGCTTTTTTTTCATCAGTTTCCTGTCGTCCGCCTGGCTTCCCAGTTCATACCGTTTTGCAAGGAGACGGCTGTAGTTTCTGACATCCCCTCTATCCACACACATGTCCGCGGTCTCCTGGAAAGGCGTGCCTCTGCCGTATCGTACCGTGATCAGGGATGGCAGGATCTTTGCCCCCTCCGGCCCGGTTAGCGGACTTGTACCGGCTTTCAGACCTTTTATTTCCACAGCAGTTCCGATAACCGCCTGGCCAGAAAAAACCCCGTTGCGGGATGCCAGTATCCTGATACAACCGGGTTTATCGGGCAGGATCGGCTCAGGCCCGAAGTCGGGCGAAAATACACGCCTGTGAACGTCCTCAACCCACACCTGAATACCGGAAGGCCGTTCAGGCAGGCGAACCGCGCCTGAAGGCCGGGCGTCCAGTTTTGCGTCGAGCAGGAATATTCGCGTCCACATACCGCTTGCGTTCAGCTGGCTGTAGCCCAGGATAATGGGATGTGCATCACTGCGGTGGAGCTCAATGGCCAGGATATTTGTCCCTTTTTTTAAGTATTCGCCAGATATTTCAACTGAAAGCTTCCTGTCTCGAACAGCCTGTATTCGGTTCCACTCGTCTTTTGTAATAATGGTATCATAATTAAACCCGCGAACAGTTGTTACAGCATCAATAGGTATTTTGAATTTTGACGCATCTTTTTCAAAGTGTCGTTTCAGGCGGTGATCCGGACCCGGGAATTCACCCATGATCTCGGGTATGCCGCGCTCTTTTGCCCCTCTTCTTCGTCTGTAAGGGAATTTGTCGGTCTTCGGAAGGGCATATACATCACGGGGATAGGGTGCACCGGGCGTGTCCGGTTTCAATGCTCCTCCAGGCAGGTGCCTGCGCCCGACTTCACGACCGTTTACATAAACCGCAGCCCCGCCGCGACAGATTACATTCAAAGTGAGTTTCCTGACTTTGCCCGGGTTCGGTACAATAAAACGTCCCCGAAAACAGGCCATCTTAGTCACATTATTGCCTTTGTCCGTAAAATCCACCAGGCCCCAGGTCCCGAACGGCCTTCTGTACCGGGGCCACAGGCTGTCGTCGAAATCGGACTTGAACCAATCCGGAGAGGGAGGGGCAGACCGATGCGCAAAAGGTGCCGGGTCTCTAGAAAAAGAACTGTAGAACGGTACTCCTTTAAAGGGCTGGTTGCCCACATACTTGCTTAAATGTTTTTTAAGCGAACCGGATTCTTTTGCCTTTACCAGTTCGGCAGGATCCACACGCGGCGGTCCGAACACAAAATAATGGCTCCAGTAGCCGTCCATAAAGCTGATATGGCGTGTATCAGCTTTACTGTTTCTATTTTCAGCCCTGACTGATCCGATACCATTGGCACATATCATCAGACCGATCAAAGTCCCGATCATGCTGTATTTTTTCATGCTATTACGTCTCCATAAAAAACTTGTTTTGCACGCTCCCCTTTATCCATCTAGAGAAATGGCTGTCTATTTTCGGTCAGCGCAATACTGCCTCTGATGCCGTGTTTGGTATCGATTGCGAAACAAAGAGCACAGGTATCACAGATCACCGTGAGCCTGGGATCATACACATTATAGTACTTCATACATCATTGTCAACAGATAAAATCATGATCACGGGATTTTTTAAAAGGAGGTGGTCCACCCCGTATATGTCAGTGCTCCTTTATGAAATATACGTACTGTTACCGTGTCCGGACCGGTCTCTTTCCCCGATTGATACACCCTGACAAAGAATTGAATCCTATAGCTGCTCTTGAAAGTACATTATACAGCTTCTGGATAAAGTTTGCATTCATGTGCTTTGGATTTTCATTGCATTTTCTGCAGTTCGGAGTTTCTCCGATCCTTTCCAGTCTGATCCGCACCTCGCTGATCCGATGTTTCTCGACAGTTCCCATCTCTGTGTGTGTCTCGAAATCGTTGATACACACCCTGTACCTGCCTGATGAATCGATCGAAATGCTGCCTCCCTTCCACAAACAGGGAAACCTGTGCTTCAATACAGAGAGCACGTCAATGTAGCGGGGATAGAATACTGACAGCTCTGAGATCATCTCTATCAGCACACCGTTTTTTTTCCTGTTTTTGTACTTTTTTTTGTGAGACGAATAGAAACTGTTAATGAAATCCCTGTTGTGTATGGAACCCCCTCTATTTGAAGTAGAGGGGAATGTTACGATCTTTATATGTTTGAGGCCGGCCGTACACGCGGTCTGCGTCAGATAATCCACAGTGGAATCGAAATCAGCGAACGAGAGTGCATGCGGCGGTGATATATGGACCCGCAGCTCTTTGAGCTTTCCCGTCCTAGAGAATTCCATAGCCCTTTTCAGCCCTGCTGCAGCCCTGTCTAAAAGCTCCGGCCCCCTGGACGCGTCCCTGTACATGAGAATCCCGTAATGGGATGGATCCGGGCTCGGAAAAGAAAATTTAAGGATATCAGCTGCTCCTGATATCTTTTCCAGGTTATTCCGTGTCAGCATGCTTCCGTTGGTAACTACCGAGACCGCTATATCCCTGCTGTATCTTTCTCTGTATGTTCTCCCGAATTCTTTGTACATATCCATAATCGCACTGAATTCCCTGTGAAGGACAGATTCACCGTATCCGGAGTTTATTATCTCCCTCACAAACAGCCCCTGGTCAGCAGCTTCCTCAATTCTGCCTAGAACCCGCTTAAAACCGTCAAGGGACATATCTTTTCTGACTATGCCTGTATCCGGATTTCCCTGGGGGCATACTATGCATTTCCTGTTGCACCTTGATGTCAATTCTAGATTAATGATTATGTCTTTCATTTCAGTGCTGCCTTTATTCTATTCAACTGAATTAAATACTTCCATATCGGTGTCCTGCTTTTAGTTGCCCTGAGATATCCGGAAATAATTACCGAAAGTATCCGGTAGAACATACCGATATTATTGTCCTCCAGTGCAATACAGTTCGGCAGGTCCTGTATGAGCCGTTGTATCTGCGTTTTAATATGCTCAGGAGCAACCGATTGTGATTGGTAAAACGTCGGGTACAAAAGATCCGTTTTGCCGCTGATCACCCCTTCTTCCAGAGCAATCCTTTCAAGAGCGGTATTACTGTAAATCCTGACCGCCCCTACAGATAGTATCAAATGATGCGGGGGAATGTGTGTTTTAATGAAATCGATCGTTTCTTCTGCTGTTTCGCTGGTCTCTCCCGGACCTCCGAACATGAAATACCAGATCACGTTCAGTGCTGACTTCTCAAGCAGTGCTGCGGCCTGTATTATATCCTCTTTCATAAATCCTTTGCAAAAGCCGTCAATAACCTTTTGGGAAGCTGATTCAGGTGTGACTGAAATTTCATTGAAGCCCGCATCTTCGAGCAGCCGGACAAATTCCGGAGTCACGAATTTCGGGTTTATGCCCATTGTTGAAAAATTCGCTTTAATGTTCCTCTTTATTATTTCCCTGCAAATAGCCGATGCGTGGCTTAGGGGCACATTAAATACACTGTCCGTGAACTCTATATCCCGTATCCCTGTACTGCTGATGGCGTCAGCTATTTCATCCGCCACTGCTTCAGGAGGCCTGAGCCTAACCCGGCTTCCTTCAATTCTGTTATACACGCAGTATGAACAGTGCAGGGGACATCCTCGTTTGGTCTGAATATTTATCTTTGAGGAGTATCGTGCATACTTTTTTATCTGCACCCATCTGTATGCCCGGGGGAATTTGATCTTTGAAAGGTCCCTCACCCGCGCAGGCCCGTTGCATACCACTTCCCCGTCCTTTTTATAGACCAAGCCCTGAACCGCCGTATACAAAGATCCGTGCTCCAATGATTGCAGCAGCTCATTCAGGCTTTCCTCCCCTTCTCCGTAAATCCCGAAATCAGCATCAAGGAAGCTAAAGACCCTTTCAGGGGAAATGTTTACAGCAGAGCCTCCTATAATAATCTTTGCGCAGGTATGTGCTTTGACCGTATCAATTATCTTCAGCCTGATCTCCTCAAGATAAAAACGCGGACTGAAATAATCGACATTATCAATATTTCTTATGCCAACGCACACAACGTCCGGCCTAAATGAACGCAGTGCTGCAATAATCGATTGCTCGGGATTTTTTTTGAAAACAAGGTCAAGAAACTCTATTGTATGTCCTTCGAGGTTCGAAGCGACATAACACAGGCCGAGAGGGACGACCGGAAAGGGATTTCTTTCTACATTTGAATTAATGAATAGTACCTTCATTATCTTCCTGTCATGATACAGCAGACACTGTTTCCTTTGCAGTGTCCCTGCCTGTTTTTTTCAGCCACTGTTCGGGAAGATCCTCCCTGTCCAAACGCATAAATACCGCGGGTGCGTTGTTAAGCCCGGCCGACCCTTCTGACCGGGCAACTGTCCTCATATTCAGAAGCCTCCTGTAAATCCTCTCATGCCGCGGATTGAATGTAAAAACCATCGTTTCAATACCGCACGCAACCGCTTCATCAACCGTTTTCTGAATAAGCCCGAGCACTACCTTGCGCTCGCTTCGGCACCCGCTCCGCGTGGCGATACGCCAGGATGCGGCAAGGCTGCGCCCTTCTAAACGGATACGGTCACACTGTTCCTTGAAATCCTTATCCACATGAAGCCCTGCCGGCCCGTCCAGTGTAAGCGAGTTCGTACCTATGATCCTGCCTTCTGACACTGCTATCAATACCGTTGTCTCAGGTATGTTCTCAAGATGGGGATAATGGATCAGCTTGCCGCCGGGCTGCCGATCGATATACTCCTGTTCAAAGTATGTGTCATGTGTAAGGCGGTGCACCCCTTCCATTTCCCCGGCATTTTCTGCTTTTTTTATGATAAACCCGTTTTTATATGATGGCATCCTTCCCCTGCCGATACTCAACTCTATCTGTTTCAAACGTTTTGTAATTCTGGATGAGCGTCGTGTTTCTGCTTTTTTTTCCATATATAACCTCCTTCTTTGGATTGTAGTGCGGTTGTTATTCCGGCATTATTGTCATATCAGTTCTGAGACCCATACAATATGTCCCCTGAAGGAACATACAATACCGGACTGTACCGGTCTCCCACTTAAAATCGTTTCTGCCTGTCTGCCCGGTCAGATCGGCAAGTTCTTCTCCCGTATACATCCTGAAAACACTCACGACACCGTCAATCGCCATAACTATGGGAATAACAGGAATCATCAGGGTGAATACCAGTTTCCTTAAAGATGACGGGAAAATAAAGAGGGAGGAAACCGGTATAACAACAAGGGTGCAGAACAGACATGCGAAGATCCAGTACAGTCTGCGCTCCATCGTTTCAAAGATCAGCAGTCCTTCCGCTTTTTTCTGCGCATTCAGTACGATCTTCCGCGCCTGGTCCGGAGAAAAATGGTGAAACGCATCGCATATCATTATTCCCGTTCCACGATGTACATCCGCATGGAGCGCATCAACCGGTGTTTCTTCATACGTAAAGACGTCCGGAAACTGTTCCCTGTGTTTTTTATACTGTTCTGTATACGGGTATAGATCGCTGAGACATATCCTCGGTGTCCTCTTTTTTTTCCTGGCCAGAGCGGCCGCCATTTCCCTTGAGGAATTCCCTGTGCCGCTTCCGAGCTCGAGCACATCCCCTGATGAGAGGTTACGGGACCATGAAAACAGGATTTTCGATGCTTTCCTGTAAAAACCGCTGATACGGTGAAGAAAGCTCAGGGATTCCGTTACCCCTTCACGGATACACGAAGGAAGCCATGGCTGTTCATGGAGCTCACCCAGCTGAAACCGTCTCATGATTATTCGGCCTCAGCCAGCCGCAAACAGCGCCATTCTGCGGTAACCCCTCTCCGTGTGCTGAGCCCGATCCCGCACGTTTCGCGTTTCAGTATTCCGAGACTGTGCCTGTCGAATACGGACGTTTTCCATATCCGCTCTTTGCCGGCCGTATTGTCAAGCATCTCTGCTGATGTATATTCAACAGTGTTTTTATTATCGCGGATCCTGAATTTTACAGTGAAGTCATACCATACACCGGGTTTCTTTTTGAACCGGCCGATATCACACGCTGAATAGGGTTCACCCTTGACCTTAGGATAAAAGAAGCAGATGCCGATATCACACAAGTCCATTGCCGGTTCGACATCATTGTTGTCCACTGAGTTGATCCTGAACTCTCCCTTCAGAACCCCCTGTGTATATACAGGTCTGCCGAAGTAAATAAACGATGTCTGCGCATTCCTGTCTGTCTGGCGTGCTATAACCCCCTGCCGGTTGCAGTCAACTTCCCATGATCCCTTTCTAATGACCCGGTAATCCCGCCAGGCTATTCCTGACTGATCCTGATCCGGCAATGTATGACTTCTGCCCTGAACATTCCCGTTCTGGAATTCTTTTCTGTTCAACTGCACAACGATCAGCGAAGCTGCACAGATGGTTACTGCAAGTGCTCCTGCCCACAACAATACCGGCCTTATCTTCACCCATACCATGAAGCGGATGATGCTCCGGGACAGGGCATCCACTGTTTCTGAAGCTGCAATTCGGCGGGACCCGGCATTGCAAGCCTCTGAAACACAGGACCGGGAGAATCCTGAAGGAGCGGTATGAATGCCGTTTTCTGTTATAATATTCATTATCCCGGCTGCAGGCATAGAGATCCCTTTTCCCGAAAAGAATTTCCTCAGTTTTTTCAGCCCGTGCCTGACCCTCTGAACAGCCGTATTCTTTGAAATATTCAGTGTGCTCCCCACTTCAACAAAACTCATCCCCTTGAAATATCTTAGGATAACAGCACTTCTGTCCTTTTCACTCAATCTAACCAGTGCTTCATCCAGATGCGGAGCTATGTGTTTCCATTCGTTCCCGGAAACAGATAATCGGTTTCTCATATCCGCTGCCTCCTTTTCACGTTTTCTGCGCAGGTTTTCCCTGTGTATCATTTTTAAACATGCATACTGCGAAGCCTTTATCAGCCACCATGATGTTTTTCCCCCTTTTCCAAGCACGGTTTTTGCTTTATGTGCAAGAGCAGTAAATACAGCCTGAGCCGCATCCTGGGCATGTGCCGGATCCTGCAGACGGTTCAGGCAGACAGAATACACAGTATCTGCATACCGTTCAACAAGCTCTGCAAATGCCTGCTCAGATCCTTCAGATACATATTCATGCAGAAGTTTTTTATCGTTCATATTTCATCCTTCTGCATATAAACACAGAAAAACATGTGAAAGGTGAGATACTTTTTTTATTTTTTTTTGATAAACCAGTGGAATACATATCACATAGACTGATATAAAAGGTCTTTTCTGTGTACGTATCCCCTTCCCCACACCCGCATACCGAATATGCGGACATGTTTTTCTCCTATATTGACATATATAAGGATAACGTAAAAAATGGGGATTTCAAGGGAAATTAGGATATGATTTGCATGAAACCGGTCTGCCTTCGACCTGAGACCTTAGATCTTCGAGTGAAGGAGGTAAATCGAGACGGTGTAATCGAAAGGCAACGATAATGAACTTACTCCTGATCCTTCCCCTTAAGCTCCTCTTTCAGCAGAAATATGAGAACGTCCCTGTCAAGAGTGATCTCATTCCGCTCGATCTTTTTCAGTGTTTCATCCAGCGGACTATCTTTGATCAGAACCTCCCCTGTTTTTTTCCGGACAAGCTCTTTAATCACTCCCTTTCTCACACTTAGTTTAAATGTATCATTCTCAATGCCGCCGTAATAAAATTTTGACAGCGTTTTAAATGTGTATGTACCCATTTCAATAAGCTTCTCCGCCTTATTCTCCAGCTCTTTATCCCTATAAGAGAATTCTTCAGCAGGAGCGCAGTAATCAACGTATACGGACTGCACAACAAACCCGCAGGCTTTTTCAATAAAGGACCTTGCGCTCGCGTCGAGCCCGGCTTGACCGGCTTTTACTTCAGCTACAGGAACGTCCTTCAGAAGCATCTTTCCTGTAGTGTTCTCTTTCAGCTCAATGATCGTTCCGTTTTTAATAACGGTTGTATATGTTCCGTTATCCCATTCTATTCCCTGACCCACACCGTGGCTGGTCCTGTAGTCTTTGCCTATATCCCCAGTTATAAAACACCTGAGGCTTTCCGCGGAATGCTCAACCGCGCTTTGGGCGTGTTCCCTGATCATCTTCTGTGTCTCAGGCCGCAGATGTGCGAATTCCTCAGTTTTAAAGAAATCACTGAAACTCATGGATTGTCCGCTTTCAAGAACCGCTCTGCCCACGCCAATCATCTTCTTTTTGGCAACATGCAGCCTGTTCTGCGGAAAGATCCATTCTTTTTTCCTGCCGCCCTGTTCGGCCGGTACAACAGCGGTATGGATCATCCGCCCTTTTCTGATAAGGGTGAAAGAAAGATGCTGTTTGTTCCGACAGGAAGCAATTATCCGTCTAAACTCATCTATTCCGTTAAACCGTCTTGAATCAGCTTCTGTGATCACATCATACTGTTGAATACCCGCCTGTGCCGCCGGACTCCCTGCCGCAACATTCGTTACCATCAGGGCAACACCCTCCCTGATGTCCAGATGGCTTTTCAGGCATTCAGGCACATCCCCCGCCTCAATACCGATCCACACCGGACTCTCAGAATATACGGAACAGACAGCCAAAAAGAGGATCCCTGCCAGTGTAAAATTTCTCATATCACGTCTCCTAAAACTCATACGTATTTTTTATAATACCTGTTTCGGTTACATGTTCAGTGTGAATATAAAGGATCTCGTTGTTACAAGGTATCACGTATACCGTCCCCTCTGAAACGGTTGCCCTCTCAGGAAGAACCCTGTATTCAACGGCTTCGGCAGGATCCGGCATACCCGTTCCTGTTCCGGATGTGCCTGCTCCTGTCTTTGTGCCCGAACCCTGTTCTGCAAGGAAATAAAAAAGCAGTACTGCGAATAACAGAACGGCTGCAGCGGCGGTACCGGTCAAAATCCTTCTCCGCATCAACAGCCGTTTTCTTCTCCCATCTACGGAAATGCGGTTCATTCTGTTTATAAGCATGCCGCGATCGATCTCCTCCATATTATTTTCAATAGATTCCCATATCTCAGGGGAAGGAGTGTATTCCTCAAGACTGCTGCATTTTTTAAGAAGCCGGGTAAGCTCCTTGTTATACGTGCTGCAGCAGGCACAGTGTGCTGTATGCTCTTCAATACGTTTCCGAACCTTATCCGTAAGGCCTCCTTCAATATAAAAACACAGACTTTTCTTTACAGCAGAGCATTTCATTCCGTGATCCCCTTTTCCCGTGCATTTTTGAACAGCCGGTCAACCGCTTTCTTCATCCGGGACTTGGCTGTGCGGACAGAGCACTCGCATATTGATGCTATTGTCTCGAAGTCAAATCCTCTGCGCCGTTTCAGGAGAAAAACCTCCCTCTCCATAGGCGGAAGTTCGCATATGATCTGTTCAAGGATCCGTTGATGCTCCTCAACTCCGTCGCGTATGCCGGACGTGCGCGCGATCTCATGGGCCCGTGACTCAATAAACGCCTGCGACCTTTTTTTCTTTCTGAGCATATCATGATAGATATTGCGGCCTGTGGCATACAGATAGCTTGAAAAATTATCCACAACACGACGATCATTAAGCTGCTCATAGACACGTTCAAACGTTTCCTGCAGAATATCCTCTGCAGTACTGCAGTCGCCTGTGAGCCGCATCAGAAACGAAAAAAGCCCCTTTGTATGCCTGTCATAGAGCGACTTGAAGCTCTGTTTTAAATCCTCCCGGCTTTTAAGGCACTGATGTATAAGTGCTGAATCGTCGGGTTCGGGCTTCTGTTCCATCTTAATCTTACCATCCTTCAATAGTATTTCATTAGTATAGGACGAATTGATGTACTGAACGTGCAGGCCTTTTTAAAAAAATTACAATTTCGGTAACCAGGCGGGCGAACCGCCCGGAAAGTGTCAGCTCTCCCCTAGGCCGGCTGATACGGTGAATATCCCCCTGCCCCGCGTGTATATATTCCATGAGTCCGGTTTATCCTCATGCCGGACATATCTTTCAACATCCTCTGCAGGGATCCTTACTACACTCTTTCCCAGGATCGGCACAAAAATCAGCTCATGCTCTGTGAGGCATACTATGCCGCGCTTTTTCCCGAAAAATGAAGGATGCTCCGATTCAGAACGGAATCCCGTACCGGGCTTGATAACGAATGCAGCCCCTTTCCCGCCTCCGTAGTTTCCAAAAAGGACACGCTGAACAAGCTTTTTTTTTATATACAGAAGGAACAGAAATCCGCCCAGCGTTACAGCCGCGAATACCGCAATGCACACGGCTGTGAAAAAGATCAGAATATGGTCCTGCATCGTTATCCTTTTTCAATATGCTGTACAGCCTGTGTATATCACTGCTTCGAAGCGAATTTCCGGATAGTGAGCACGGCCTGCCCTACAATAACCGGTATAAGGCTCATGCTGCCCACAAGGATCCATCCTTTATACCCCGGACTGTAGAGCTTGAGAATACCTGAAATGCCTGGAATGGACACAGCACAGATGAACAGCCCTGTACAGAGAAGCAGAGCCGCCCATATATAAGGATTCCTGACAACAGCATTTCCGATCAGTGAGGAATACCTGCTTACTTTCCGTATTTCAGACGGTTCGCGAGACGGTTGTCGATCTCGGGGATATCATACATCTTCTTCACAGTGGTCTCTATGTCATATTCCACCCGGTAATGGGTGATCGTGTTTCCGTCAAAGATCACATAACTCGCGCGCGTATCATGGTCCCTGGGCTGGCCAACAGCCCCGACGTTCACCAGGGTCTTCGTGGTCCAGAATATTTCATAGGGTTCATACTCGGACCATGCAGGATGCACAAGATAAAAATCATCATTGCAGATATACGGAATATGGGTATGACCTGTGAATCCGACCTCATCAATAAGGTCGAAATTGATCTTAAGGGATTCTCTCACCTCAGGCTTCAGTTCGAAAAGATCATCCTGTTTAACAAGGTATTCCTTTGTTGAACCCCTGAGGGAGCCGTGAATATAAACAACGCGTTCGGTGCGGATCTCATCAGGAAGGTTCCGAAGGAACGCGTCCACGACTTTCTCCTTCATGCAGCGTTTAATGGCGGAACGGGTCCACATAGCGGAACGCTTTGCAGCAGGATTGAAACCGTCAATGGATTTGAACAGACCCAGTTCGTGGTTCCCCATGACCATCTTCATGCCCATCTCATGCGCAAGGTATATGCACTCAACCGGGTTCGGGCCATATCCAATAAGGTCTCCCAGACAGATAATCTCCTCTACCGGCTCTCTCAGATCAAGGGACGCCAAGTGTTCTCTGACAGCGGTCAGAGCTTCAAGATTTGCGTGAACATCAGAGAGTATTACCTGAACAGTCATGCGGTCATTATATCGTATTCATATGAAGAAATCAAGAAAAAAAGCCGAATAATGCCGAGGTTCATGCTGTCAAAACTGCTGAATAATGGCGGGCTACCTCAACGCTCTGTGGAACCGGGATTGAAGAAGAAAAAGATTCTGTCCTCTTTAAAAAAGAAAAAATAACTTGACATAATTAATTTTCAGTATATGGTATGTATCCTTTACAAAGGGGTTAATAACGGAACCCCATTCTACTGCGACCGGTTGCAAAGCCGGATGGCAGCGTTTTCGCACTGAAATGGAGATCTGCGTGTCAGACAAACTGATTATAGTTGAATCACCCACAAAAATTAAATCTATTAAAAAGATCGTCGGTAATGACTATGATTTTTCAGCCTCAGTAGGACATATACGGGACCTTCCCAAAAAAAAGCTTGGTGTAGACGTTGAAAATTGTTTCGAACCCACCTACGAGATCATGCCGGGAAAGAAAAAGGTGATCCGCACCCTCAGCAACGATGTCAAGTCACATGATATAATCTATCTTGCCTGCGACCCCGATCGCGAAGGAGAAGCCATAGCATGGCATATTAAGGAAAGTTTGAACATACCGGAGGATCGATATTTTCGGATCACTACAAACGAAATCACACAGGAAGGGGTACAGCAGGCGCTTGCGAATCCCCGGAAGATCAGCATGAACATGGTGAACGCCCAGCAAGCCCGCCGCATCATGGACCGCCTCGTGGGATACCGGATAAGTCCTCTCCTCTGGAAAAAGATTAAAAGCGGACTCAGTGCCGGAAGAGTACAGTCGATCGCTGTCAAACTTATTGTGCAGAGGGAAAAGGAAATAGAAGCGTTTAATCCCGAGGAATACTGGCAAATAGATGCCGAATGCACAAAGAACAGCAGTGATTTTGCCGATACGGTCTTTTCCGCCGCTTTGAAGAAAAAAAATGATAAAAAGATCCATATTGCCGATCAATCACAGGCCGATTCAATAACGGAAGAGCTCTCAAAACTGCCCTTTATCGTTGATAAGGTCAAAAAGAAAAAAACAACGAGTTCTCCCTATCCTCCTTATAGAACGAGCACGCTTCAGCGACGTGCCGCGTCATACCTTAAGTTTTCAGCAAAGAAGACCATGGTAATAGCCCAGCAGTTGTATGAAGGAGTGGATCTCGGCCCGCAGGGCTCCACTGCGCTGATAACATATATGCGGACCGATTCCACCCGGATTTCGGAATCAGCGCTGCACCAGTGCAGATCATTCATTGAACAGGAATACGGACCGGAATACGTTCCGGACAAACCCCGGTATTTCAAAAGGCAGCAGAGAGCCCAGGAAGCTCACGAAGCGATCAGGCCCACAGATGTGAACATTATCCCTGAAAATATAGAAAAATACGTTTCTGCAGATCAATACCAGCTCTATTCTCTGATATGGAATCAGTTTGTTGCCTCCCAGATGAATAATGCGATATTCAATTCAACCACACTTATAATTCGGGCTGGACAATACACCCTGACAGCACAGGGACGTGAAATGGTTTTCGGTGGATATACAAAACTCACAGGAAGCGTTAAAAAAGATATCGACAAACAGCATATACCACCTCTTGAAACAGGCGAGAAGCTGAACGTCCTTTCGATAAACCCTTCTCAGCATTTTACAAAACCTCCGAAAAGATATACACAGGCTTCCCTCATACGCACCTTGGAAAAGGAAGGCATCGGTCGCCCCTCTACGTATGCAGCTATTGTATCCACTATACAATCCCGGAACTATGTCAGTTTAAAAAAAGGTTCCTTCTACGCTACCCTCCTGGGCAAAACCGTGACTGAAAAACTCGACAAGTATTTCATTGATATTATGGATGTCTCCTTCACTGCCCGCATGGAAGAGGAGCTGGATGATATAGCTGAAGCAAAACGTAACTGGGTCGACGTGCTCAAAGATTTTTACGAACGTTTTTCAGCACAGCTGATCAAAGCACGTCAGAATATGAAATCGACCAAAGGGGACGAAGCGCAGAAGACCGAATATACATGTGGTCAGTGCGGACGCATTATGGTTATCCGCTGGGGCCGGAATGGGCCTTTCCTCGGGTGCGAGGGTTATTTCGATCCGGACGTACAATGCACATTCACTATGGAAATCAATGATGACGGCACCCTGAAAAAAGACCTTTCAGGACCACTTGAGGGGGTAGAATATAAAGGAAGCCCTGTGTGTATAAAACGGGGAAAATACGGGTATTATCTCGAGGCAGAAAACGGGGATACGGCCCCTGTTCCTCAACATACGGATATTGAAAAGCTTGACGCTGAACAGACAGCAAACCTTTTTGAAGCCTCAAAAAGACAGAACAATGTTCTCGGCACACTGGAGGACGGATCCGAAGTACACCTGAAAACAGGAAAATACGGGCCCTATATTCAGGTTATAAAAGACGGCACCAAAAAAAACATTTCCCTGCAGCGCAAGACTGATCTTGCCTCGTTCAGCCTGGATGATGCCCGGTCAATTATGTCTCTGCCCCGTATTCTGGGCAATCACCCCGAATCTGAAGAACCGATCACGCTCAAATACGGAAAATACGGACCCTATGTCAATTGCGGGAAGGAGAACAGGTCGGTAAAAAACATTCCTCTTGACGACGTAACACTTGAATACGCACTTGAGCTTCTCGCTCAAAAACCAAAAAGAAGGCGAAGAAAAAAGAAGGAATAACGTGCCTCGGAAATTCTACACATTCCGAGAATGGAATGGTGGAATGATGGAATACTGGAATAATGGTCACAAACGTATAATTTCAGTATCTGGATATAGGAGTCTATCATTTGTCACTGTCTTGTCAACCTCTGTATCACATTTCTTGCCATAATTCCATTATTCCAATTGTGAGCGAAGCGAACTAAGTTCTCAATTTTTTCCTTTGATTTTTAGTATAAACCCATATAATACTTACACATGAAATACATCCGGAAAACACTGAAAAAAATCAACTGGCCCATGGTCGTGTGCCTGACCATCATTCTCTTCTATTCCGTAATTTTCATAAAAAGCGCAGCATTCAATATAGAAAAAGGGGATTTCAGGCTGTATATCTACAAACAGGGCATCTGGATCGCTGCCAGCCTGATAGTCCTTCTTCTGACAATCCAGACCAATTACAGGCTGTTCCGCAGATATGCGTATATTCTGTACGGTATCGGCCTTATCAGCATGATAATTCCCTTCTTCTTCAGACCGATCAAAAATACCCATTCATGGATCTCTTTCGGTCTTTTCAGCTTCCAGCCTTCAGAGATCATGAAGGTCTTCTATGTCATCGCAATGGCACGATTCCTTGAAAATTGGCAGAATAGGGATAAATTCACCGATCTGATTGTCCCTTTCATAATTACCGGAATCCCCTTTGCGATCATTATTCTCCAGCCTGACCTTGGAACCGCTTCCGTGTTTATTCCGGTCATGTTCATCATGATATTCATGGCGGGTGTAAGGCTCAGGTACCTTTTCGCGGCTGTACTCATGTTTATCCTGATCTGCCCTCTCGGCCTTCTTGCCTCGAACCTTTCTGAAAAGCTGCTCGGAAAAGGCCTGATCAGCAGCTATCAGAAAGAGCGGGTGACCGCATTCCTTAATCCGGAAAAAGAGAGACTGGGAGTATCATATCAATCCTATAAATCACTCGAAGCTATCGGATCGGGCAAAGTCTTCGGCCGCGGCCTCGGCAACGGCATTACAACCCAGTTCGATCAGCTTCCTGCCAAGCATACTGACTTCATTATATCGGTCATTGCAGAGGAAGGTGGGTTCCTTGCAATAGGTATTCTGCTCGGTGCATTTTACGGTTTCCTGTTCTCTGCCTTTCTTACAGCCCACAACGCACCGGACGTCTTCGGAAAAATGGTAGTGGTCGGGATCATAGGAATACTCTCATCCCAGATAATAATCAATATCGGTGTTGCCGTATCCCTCCTGCCGATTACCGGTATTACACTGCCTTTTGTGAGCTATGGCGGTTCCTCCCTTATCAGCTCGTTTTTTGCAATAGGTGTTGTTATGAGCGTAGGAAAGGAGAAAAAACCATATTTTACTTGACAAATCACCACAGCAGATATAATCATGCAGGAGACAGTAACAATTCTCACAATTTTTATATGAGGAGGTAATACAGTGAGAACAGCTCTAATAACTGTATGTATTATATGTTTTCTCGGGGCATCCCTGCCATTGTTTCCGCAGGAGCCGAAAGTACATATTGTGCAACCGGGAGACACGCTTCATAAGCTTGCGGCTAAATTTCTCGGCGACAAGAAATACTGGAAAGAACTGGTGATCTTCAATGACCTGCCTGAAAATATCGGCCCGAATGAAGTGCCCGCGGTCGACAGAATACTGATACCGGGACCGGAACGGACCAAAGCCCTTGATAAACTCGAGCAGGCCCGTACAGCAAGGAAACAGGCAAAGCAGGCTCAAGCAAACAAGTTCAGCAAGACAGAATATGCTGAGGCCGAACGCTCTTTTAACCAGGCGGAAAACGCCTTTATAAAAACAAACTATGTAAAATCGGGAGGTCACGCAAATATCGCTGAAAAGCAGTTCAAGGAATCGATCTCAATCGCTGACCGAAGAGCGGTCGTGTCCCGGGAGGTAACACTCGGCATATTATACGGAACGGTTCATGTTCAATCAACCAGAGACGGGAAATGGGAACAAGCTGCAGAAAAAGCCCCCATGGCGCCCGGCGTCAGGATCCGTACAGGCGAACAATCGGGAGCATTGCTTCTTTTCAGGGACAGAAGTCTCCTCAAACTGCGGCAGCAGTCCGAATTGACGCTCAAAACATACTCTAATGACCTTCGAACCGATAAAGTCACTGTTGAAATACTGTGCAACACGGGAACGGTCGACGGATACATCAAATCAATGCTGAAGGATTCAAGTTTCACGATAAAAACCCGGTCAAGTTCGTTCAACCTTGATGATGTGACCTTTTACCTCGGATGCCGGGTTTCAGGCGATATTATTTTTTCTGTACACGAAGGTGAAGCGAACGTTACCACAGGTGGCGTGAAAACGTTACGGGTGAAGAATAGCCGCGGCATACACATCGATACTGAAGGGAATGCAAGCCCTTCACAGGCGCTCCTCGCGGCTCCCAAGCTGAAATCCCCGAAAAACAACGGCATCAGCTTCGTTCAGAAGCCGGTCCTTGAATGGCACCGGGCCCTGGGAGTTTCCAAATACAGAGTCGAGGTTTCAAAAGACGTGAGTTTCAGCCGGCTAATCGATGACATATACACAGCAAACCTGAATGCCGCCACTTCCATTCTTGACGTTGGCAAGCTATTCTGGCGGGTCTCCTCAATCGACCAGAACGGACTGGTCGGCCCCCCTGCTGAAGCGTGGACATTCTTTATACAAAGGAATCTTGAACTGACCCTCAAACCGAACGAACCCCTGCTTGAAAAGGAAGGGATCCCTTATGCCAATCAGAACCACCAGTTCAGGATACTCCCGGTCCAGCAGGAAAACAGCGTTGACTGGATAGAAGTCTCTATTGATGACGGGGTTTTCAAGCGTCTCCAGGGACCGATCCAGCTTCAGAGAGAGGGAAAGCATACTATTAAATACAGGGCTGTTGATATACGGGGTGAACGGCAGGTACTGGAGCAGTATTCGGTATTGATCGACAATACTCCTCCTGTTGTACATATCGCTGCTGACAAAAGCCCGTTCAAAAAAGACGATGATTTCTACTGCCCTGTTAAACGGGTATTTATGGCAGTTGCAGAGGATGGCCTCTCGGGTATACGAAATATCCTTATCAAAGTAGATGACGAGGAATTCCGTGATTTCACACCGAAATCGCTCAGGGAAAAGGGAGTAGTCAAAGTAACATCTGAACGGCTCAGGTTCAAGAACAGCGGCAGGCACGTGATCGCAGCAAAAGCCCAGGACCTTGCAGGAAACTGGACAGAGGAGAAGAAGCTTAAGATATTCGTGGACAATACACCTCCCCAGATCACCATACGCCCGACAGGAGTCGTTGAACAGGCCGGAAAGAACGTATATGTATCCGGAACCTGCTCATTTACCTTTGAAGTCGATGACGATCTTTCCGGTGCTGAAGACTTTGTCCTGGTACGCATGGACGGCGGTGAATTCAAAAAGGTCCAGAAAAAGCTTGATCCGCTTCAGGGCGGGCCGCACAGTATAGGGTACAAAGGGGTGGATAACGTGGGCAACATCTCTGAGGAAAAAATCTATTCATTTCAGGTTGATGCCCTCCCTCCCGAGACAAACGTGGCAATGAGGCCGCAGCTTGTTCAGCACAAGGGAAAATTCTACGGGCCTAAAGGGCTTGCGCTCAAATTCATACCGTCGGATAACCTGAGTGGTGTAAAGAGTGTCGAAGTCGACATTAATGACAAAATGCTTCCCGGTGTTGTTCAGAACAAAGACGGCTCCATGAAGTGCGTCAAGGAGGGCGTATACACGATAACCTACTTTTCCAGCGACAAAGTCGACAACAGAGAGGATGTAAAGCAGGTTGTATTCACCATAGACGGAACACCTCCTGAAGTAAATGCTTCTATTGACGGTCCCAAACACCAGGCAATGGCCAAACTGTTCATCTCAGCAAAGTCCTCCGTCCATATTGACGCAAAGGATAATATTGCCGGAGTCAACAGGATAGAGATCAGCAAGAACGGCGGGCCTTTCATTCAGTACAGAGGTGCCCTCAGAGGGCTGCCCGAAGAAGCGATGCAGCTTACGTTCAGAGCGGTTGATAACGTAGGCAACGTCTCTGAAATACAATCCAAAAGGATCACAGTCGATAATACCCCTCCGAAGGTGTGGATTGAAAAACGGAAAGACGAATCATGTGTGATACAGGCCCTCGAAGAGCTTTCAGGCGTACATCAGATATACGCCCGGATAGATAACGGAGAGCTCAAGCGGTACCAGGATGGGGATGTGCTTCCCCAGGGGAAAAAGGTCGAATTCTGGGCAAAAGACAACGTAGGCAATGAATCTGAACACAAAGAGGAACGTCTGGACTAAAACATAGCACACCTATGGATATGTACGACCACACCTCCATCGAGGAAAAATGGCAGTCATTCTGGGCCGACAACCGACTTTTCAGAGCCTCGAAGGATAAACAGGGAAAGAAATACTACTGCCTGACTATGTACCCGTATCCCTCGGGCACACTCCATATCGGACATGTACTAAACTACACTATCGGGGACGCACTCGTCCGGTATCATATCATGAAAGGAGACAACGTATTCTCCCCTATGGGCTGGGATTCTTTCGGGCTTCCTGCCGAGAATGCCGCTATCAGGGAACAGATCGAACCTGCCCGGTACACGGCCGAAAATCTCAAAAAGATGAAAGCGCAGATGATCCGTGCCGGATGGGGATATGACTGGGAACGGGAAATCGCCACCAGCCATCCCGGGTATTATACATGGACTCAGTGGATATTCCTGCAGCTTTTCAAAAACGGCCTTGCCTTCAAAAAGAAGGCATCCGTCAACTGGTGTCCCTCATGTGAAACCGTTCTTGCCAATGAACAGGTCAGGAATGAACGGTGCGAACGATGCAACAGCGAGATCGAACAGAAACAGCTCAGCCAGTGGTTCTTTAAAATGTCCAAGTATGCACAGCGGCTCCTTGACAATCATAAGCTTCTCAGGGGAAAATGGCCTGAACGCGTGCTTAAAATGCAGGAAGAATGGATCGGACGGTCTGAGGGAAGCACAATAGATTTCACACTCAAGGAAACGGGCGAAAAGCTGCCCATATTCACTACACGCCCCGATACACTTTTCGGCGTAACATTCATGGCGGTTTCACCTCATCATGTTAAAATCAGGGAATGGCTCATGGGCACACCCCGTGAACAGGAGGTGATGGAAGAGGTGCGCAAGCTTCGGAAACAGGGTGTCTCGGTACGAAATATCCAGGATATCGAAAAAATCGGTATTGATACAGGCCTTACTGTTATAAACCCGGTAAACGGGGATGAAATCAGTCTATGGGTCGCTAATTTCGTTCTTATGGAATACGGTACGGGCGTGATCATGGCGGTTCCAGCGCATGATCAGAGAGACTTTGAATTCGCCCGTCAATACAATATACCGATCAAAGTCGTTATTCAGCCTGAAAACAGCGAGCTTGATCCTGCGTCCATGGAGGAGGCCTTTGTTGATGATGGGGTCATGGTGAACTCGGATGAATTCAACGGAATGAAGAACACTGAAGCCATGGGTGCTATTACGGAAAAACTGCAGAATCAGGGATGCGCGCGCAAAGAAGTTAACTACAGACTGAAAGACTGGCTGATCTCACGGCAGCGATACTGGGGAGCTCCAATTCCTGTTATACATTGCGACACGTGCGGGACAGTTCCTGTGCCGGACGAGGACCTTCCGGTAATGCTGCCCGACCATGTTGAGTTCAAGCCGACAGGTGAAAGTCCCCTCGCAGAATGCGGTGAATTCCTCTACACAACGTGCCCTGAATGCGGAGGCGAAGCACTGCGAGAAACAGATACAATGGATACGTTTGTGGATTCATCATGGTATTTTATGAGGTATCTGAACCCGCGCCTGGAGGATAAGCCGTTTGAAAAAGAGGATAGTGATTTCTGGATGCCGGTTGACCAGTATGTAGGCGGGATTGAACATGCCACAATGCATCTTGTCTATTTCAGGTTCCTCATGCTGGTCTTTTATGATCTGGGGCTCGTTTCCTTTCGGGAACCTGCTGAAAACCTTTTCTGCCAGGGTATGGTGTGCAAAACAGCCCACTACTGTGATTCGTGTAAATGGGTTGCTGAAGAGGATGTTGACCTGGAAAAGGGAATATGCAGAAAGTGCGGAAGTCCTGTCCATTCCGAAATGGCAAAAATAAGCAAGACCAAGCTCAACACGGTCAGTCCAGATGAAATTATGGATGAATACGGAGCGGATGCGATGCGCCTTAACATCCTCTCCGATAATCCTCCCGACCAGGAACAGATCTGGAGTGAAGAATCAGTACGGGGATCCCACCGGTTCCTTAAACGTCTTTTCACGCTTGTGCATGAGGACATACATAATATAACAGATCCTGAAGCTTACGAACATCACGATCCTCCAACAGAGAATGAAGAGGCTATTCTAACAAAAATGCACCAGACGATTATGAAAGTAACCGACTGTATCGAATCGAATATGCACTTCAATACAGCAATAGCTTCGGTGAATGAACTCGTTAATCTTTTCAGGAGCATGGAAGATATTTCACCGCATACCGCCCGCATGATATACAAAACCATATTGCTTCTTCTTGCCCCGGTCACTCCCCACATATGCGAAGAACTGTGGCAGACAATTGGGGAAAAAGAATCCATTTTTCTGCATGAATGGCCTGAAGCAGACATTGAAATGGCTGCAGAAGACACAGTTGAAATAGCAATACAGGTAAATGGAAAGGTCCGTTCAAGGATCGAAGTAAACGTTGCTGCCGGCGAGGAAGAGATAGAACAGACTGCGCTTCAGGACAGCCGGGTGAAGGAATTCCTGTCAGGCAGGGAAATACGAAAGACGATTATTATACCGTCCCGACTTATTAATATAGTTGTGTAAAACGGATTACCGGGCTGAAAGGATAACATGTGAAAAAAGTACTGCTAAAACTGCAGGGCGACATTTACGGGATAACAGCCCTTCACTGGCTGAAAACAACGAAAAAAATGAATGTTCTCACCTATACCCCTCAGCTGGGAGGAAATGACGAATCAGCTGAAAAGATAGGTGATAACGCTATGAGGATGGGAGTTGATTCAGCGTATTTCGGTTCTCTTGAGGAAAAATTCTATACATATATCCTCACTCACGCTATACGCTGCTGCCTTAATGACCGTAACAGGAGTTTTCTGATAAGCGCATTAAGCCGACCTGTCATTGCAAAGGAAATGGCTGATATAGCAGAGGAAAACAACTGCTCAGCTGTCGCATTCTCAGCTCATCCCCAGAGCCTGGACCAGCTGAGGTACAGGAATCTGTTCTCATCTCTTGTGCCCGACCTTGAAATTATATCTCCTCAGGCTGAATGGAACATGCATACGTACCAGGAACTTGTTAAATATGCGAAAAAACACAGCCTTCCGATGCAGGAAACACGAAAAAAGAACTACACTATTGAAAGCAATCTGTGGGGAAACAGGATTACATGCGGTAAAATAGAGGACCTCTGGAAAGACACGCCGGATGAGCTGTATCAGGATATAAAAAAAGTACAGGACGCGCCTGACAGGCCCAAGCATGCTGAAATTGAATTTAAAAACGGTATCCCTGTGAAGCTGAACGGTGAAGAGATGGAGGGGATAACGCTTGTTCGGACCCTGAACGAACTGGGACAGGCAAACGGAATAGGGCGGATGGATCTCATAGGGGAAGAACTCCTCGGTATAAAAACACGCATTATCCAGGAAGCTCCAGCTGCTCAGATACTGAATACCGCACATAAAGCCCTGGAGGATATCACTGTGCCGCCTGAAGTTCAGGAAGTCCAGAATTTCCTTTCAAACAAATTGACTACTATCGTATACCAGGGCACCTGGTTTTCACGTCTGCGGGAAGCGATCTGCACATTTTTCTCGAGCAGCCAGGAAAACGTGAATGGAGTGATCCGGCTCAAGCTGTATAAAGGAAACTGCATTGTAACACGAAGAAAGGCCGAATCCCCACTTTACCGGAAAGACCTTGTCACGCACGACAGCGAAAGCACATTTCCGGCAGAGGATGTGGAACAGTTCCTCAACGTATGGGCTGCCTCCAAAGTCCCTCAAAAAGGCTCGCATCCGCAGAAGCTTTAACTCACCGGATAAAGAATATGTCCCCTCATGCGGACAAGGCATCATGTACAGAAATGATATTATCAGGCTTGCCGTTTTTATGCTGGTTCTCACGGCCGTCACCCTGTTTAACATATGGATGCTGGTTTCATTCATATCCGGACCTTCTGTAATACATATACCTGCATTGTCAGGTATACATGCTCTTTTTTTCATTCTGTTTCCTGTAGAAGCAGCATGCCTTGTGTATGGGTTCTGTATAGAGGGAAGATGGCTTCAAATTACCGAGCACACCATAGAAACCGCCACTTTGGGCCCTAAGGAATATATACGGTTTATCCATCTGAGTGACCTTCATCTGGAAAAAATCGGAAGAAATGAGAAATTTTTATTGAAAAAAACGGGTGAATCGGCTCCGGATATGATACTTTTAACAGGAGATTATGCAAATTACCGGTCCGACTACGACTCTGTTGCGCTCTTTTTACGGAAACTGGCATCAATCGCCCCCTGCTATCTGGTCGCGGGCAATGTGGACTGCAATTACATTCCTGAATTACAAGCCCTGAAAGATGAGTTCACGTTTCTCGAATCAGGTGTTACTACGGTTGATACGGGCAGAGGCATGGTCCGTCTTGCCGGATGCGATGATTCTCATGCACAGATGATCCCTGATGCAGCACGCGAGATGGACCGCCTTGGTTCGGGTTTCAGTATCCTTATGTACCACAAACCGGACCAGGCTGATAACCCGCACATAAGTTCATTTGACCTTTATCTCTGCGGGCATACACACGGAGGACAGGTGCGTATTCCCATGTTTGGAGCTGTTATCACCATGTCGAAACTGGGCAAGAGATATGAAATGGGTGAATATCGTATCGGGCGTACCCGAATGTATGTTAACAGGGGATTCGGGTTCGAGGGAGGAAGCTGGAAGGTACCCAAAGTCCGTTTCTTATGCCGGCCTGAAATTGCGTTTTTTACAATAAAAGGAATACCGTCATGATCGTTCCCGTTCCTCTGGCCATGATCCTCTGTGACAACGTGATTATCGATCAGAGAACCGACAAGAAAAGCCTAATCGGTATCTTTTCAAATATTGCCGCAGATTCCTTTCCGTACCGGTCGCAGCATTTTTCGATCTTCATTTCACTTACGGACGGACACGGGGAATACACAGGCCGCCTTCTCTGTACCGATGATGAACGGCACAGCATATTCGAAGCAACCGGAAACATAATGTTTCCCGGAGGAGCAAAAACGGTAGTGGAAATGGTATACGATATAGGAGGGCTGGTGTTTCATCACAGAGGAACCTACAATTTTTCATTCTACTGCAATGATGAAATCATTATTTCAAGAGAATGCCGTGTCGTATTAAAGGAATCCTCCGGGAGAAGGGACAACGAGGATGAGTAAACGCGGACGCTTTTTTGTATTCGAGGGGTCTGATGGGTCCGGCAAATCAACCCAGGTCAGCCTTCTAGCCTCTTATCTTGAAAAACGGGGAATATCGGTTGTCCTCACCAGGGATCCTGGAGGAACTCCTGCCGGAGAAAAAATCCGTGATCTTGTCCTTGATGTGCATAACAGCACCATGTCATGCAGAACCGAGCTGCTTCTCTATATGGCCAGCCGGTCCCAGCTCGTTGACGAGATCATCAAACCTGCACTTGAAAGCTCACACACGGTTATCTGCGACAGATATGTCTACTCCTCAGCAGCATATCAGGGCTTGGCCGGCGGGATCGATACCGAAGCTATTGCCCGGATCGGGGATTTTGCAACCGGATCCCTTGTGCCGGACAGGGTATTCCTTATTGACTGTGATGCCGAACAGGGGTTAAACCGTATACAGAGCTGCAGGGACAGGATGGAGCGGAAAGATGCTGAATTCCATAAAAAAGTACGCGAAGCCTATCTGCAGATCGCTGATGAAAATCCCGACATATTCAGTGTTATCGACGGATCACTGCCGATAGAGGCCGTATTTGAAAAGATCAGGGAGCAGGCGGATAATGAAATTTAAAGACATAATCGGCCAGGAGTTCATAACAGCATATCTCAAAAAAGTGTGGAAAACCGGACGTCTCCCCCACGCGTTCCTTTTTTCCGGCCAGAACGGAGTGGGCAAAACAGCCGCAGCCCGGACTCTCGCCATGCTGAAATTCTGCTGCAATCCCGATTCTGAGCGATGCGAGCCCTGCGGGACATGCCGGGACTGTACTGCTGTTCTTGAAGGTACCCATCCGGATATGTGCCAGCTTCTCACTGATGAGAACATGCATTCAATACAGATAGGCAAACCGGAGGACATCCCCCCGCAAGATCCCTACCGTCTGACATATCCAGCTACTGTGCGTGAAGTCCTGTATTCCCTCGAGAAAAAATCCTCAGCCGGAAAGTTCCTTCTGCTCGACCATTCTGAAAAACTTACCGTACCAGCAGCAAATGCACTCCTTAAGTCTATCGAGGAACCTTCACAGAACACACTGTACGTTCTTACTACCGTTGATGCTGAGTCAAACCTTCCCACGATCGTATCCAGGTGCCATGTGCTCCGTTTCAGGAATATTCCTGTCCGGATGATCTCAGAGTTCCTTCAAAAAAATTCAGGAGTGAAGCCGGAAACAGCCGACCGGATCGCTTGTATATCGCAGGGAAGCCTTACCAGAGCGTCTGACATCATAAACAAAAACATCCTTCCCGTAAGGGAGTGGGTGAGAAACCGGATGGAGCATATCACCGAATGGGACACGTTTGCCCTTTCAGAGGAAATACGGGAAATCGCCCCCGGCATGGTTGTGGGATTTGCTGGAGATGGGCATCCTGGCAAAAAATCCTCGACAAAAGCTCCTCTCAGAGAGGGACTTCAGCAGATATTTGAAATGATGCTTGAATATCTTAGGGATGTATCAGTTGCAGATGAAAAACCGCCTTTCTTTTATTTTAACAGGATAGAGGATCCGGAGGACGGCACGGGTTTTGAAGCGGTCGCCTCAGCGCAGGAAGATATTATCCATGCCTATTCTGCGATCGGACAGAACGTCAACCCGTTGATGGTAGTGGACAATCTGCTTTTCAGTCTGAAATCGCGTTTTACTGATAACAGGATCATGTTATGAAATATATAGTTTCAGCACGGTACGGAGTAATGGCACTTATCGGAGGATTCGTGTCCCGGAGCAGTGAATATAAACGGCAGGACTATCTTATCCTTAAAACAGACAGAGGAACCGAAATAGGGAAATTTCTGGCCGTAAAGGGAGAAATGCCTTCCGGCAGTGAGGAGGAAACAGACGGAAAGATCATAGGGGTTGCATCAGATGATGAAATAATGCGCATGAAAAAAATACATTCTGTTACTGAAAAAGAAGAAAAGGTTTACTGCAGCAAACTGATCATTGACCGTGAACTTCCCATGAAGCTTAAATATGCCGAACATATTTTCGGGGGGGAAAGGATTATATTCTATTTTACTGCTGACGAGCGTGTCGATTTCAGAAGTCTTGTTAAGGATCTGGCCGAAAAATATAAAACGCGCATTGAGATGAAACAGATTGGTGCCCGTGACGAAGCCCTTCTTTTGGAAGATTGCGGAATATGCGGAAGGGACCTGTGCTGCCGGTCGATACTGGAAGAAATTCAGCCTGTATCCATGAAAATGGCAAAAACACAGACATCAACTCTTGATCCCGCAAAAGTATCGGGACGGTGCGGCAGGCTTAAATGCTGTTTCAGGTTTGAGCACGGTATTTACAAAGAATTGAGCAAAAATCTGCCCAATATCGGAGATGTGATCAAAACGAGGACAGAGGAGGGGGAAGTCATAAACGTAGAGGTACTCAGACAGAAAGTAATTATTTCATCACAGGAAAATGAAACCGCGGAAATCGACAGTAGGGATATTATTGAGGTTATAAAGAAATAGAGAGTATGCAGTCGATGGACTCCTGTTATATAGATATCAAAGGCCTTTTAAAAAAGTACGGGGACCAGACAGCACTGAAAGGTATCTCCTTTTCTGTTGAAAAAGGTGAAATAGTGGGGTTCCTGGGTCCCAACGGAGCGGGCAAGACAACTACCATGAAAATCATTACAGGCTACATTCCCCCGACTGAAGGCTCTGTCTCCATTGAGGGAAAGAGTATTTTTACCGATTCGCTGGAATGCCGCAAAAAGATCGGCTACCTCCCTGAGGATGTGCCTCTGTATAACGACATGAAAGTAACATCCTATCTTGCATATGTCTGCCGCCTTCGCGGCATCCCTAAAGCGGATATCCCGTTTAAAATCGATTTCATAATAGATTCCTGCGACCTTGATCCGATGAGAAAAAAACTTATAAAGCAGCTTTCAAAGGGGAACCGTCAGAGAGTAGGGATCGCTCAGGCCCTTATTCACGATCCTGAAATACTGATCCTGGACGAACCCACAATAGGATTGGACCCGAAACAGGTCGTGAATATCCGGAAACTCATATCACAGCTCAGGGAAAACCATACAGTGATCCTCAGCACGCATATTCTCACGGAAGTCGAGCAGATGTGCGACCGGGTGATCATTATCAGCAGCGGAAGCCTTGTGCTTGACAAAAGGTTTGAGGATTTCGGAACGGAGAAAGGATCGTATATGTTCCGTATAAAGGGCACCAGGAAAGAAGTCAGTTCCTTTCTTTCCGCAAACGGCAATATTCAAAAGGCTGAGGAGGAGGAGGATACCGGAGTCGTCTGTTACCATATCACGCTGAACCCGGGAACGGATCCCGCCCGCGTTTCCGGGAGTATAATCGAAAACGGGTGGGAACTGCATGAAATGCAGTGGCTGCGTGAAGATCTTGAAACGGTATTCCTCAATGCGACAATGAAATGACCGGGAAACGAATATGAAAAAAACGGCTGCCATCATGAAACGGGAGCTTTTATCCTTCCTCGCTTCCCCGATGGGATATATCATCCTTGCAGCGTATACATTTGTAATAGCATGGTTTTTCTTCTCAGCTTTGAATACAACCCTCATGCAGCTCCATCATAATCCGAGAGGACTGTATACATTCCAGGTCAACATTATTCCCAGCACATTCGGAGCCATTATGGTCGTGCTTCTTCTGATCACTTCCGCACTGACCATGAAATCGATCGCCGAGGAGAAGAGCAGCGGCACGATCCAGCTTCTGCTGACCGCTCCTGTCAGGGACGCGGAGGTGATCGCGGGTAAATTCAGTGCGGCTTTTGTCTTCTTTCTGTGCATTATCGCAGCGAGCATCGTTTTTCCCCTGATCGTATATTTTTCCACAGGTTCAGTTGATGAGGGCGCTGTATTCAACTGGGGGAGGGTCCTTTCCGGTTACGCAGGCCTGATCCTCCTTTCGGCACTCTTCTGCGCGTGCGGTGTTTTTATATCCTCTCTGGTCGAAAGCCAGGTGGTTGCAGCCGTGCTGACCCTCGTTTTTCTCATTTTCTCCACATGGATCGTGGGACAGTCGGCACAGTTCTTCCCCGGAAGGATCGGAGCTGCACTGAGCTACTTCTCCTTCCGTGACCATTTCACATATTTCGTGCGCGGTGTGATCTCGACCGAACATATTTTCTTCTTCATTTCAACAACCGTCCTGTTCCTGTTTCTGAGTGTGAAGTCACTTGAAAAAAGGAAATGGAGCAACCTGCTTGAAGACGAAACATCAAAGGAGCTTTTCTCGTTCGATCCCTTCTGGACGGGTGCTCTCTTTTTCTGGGGCCTTTTTCTGTTCATGTTCATTATCATGCCCGCCTATGACCGTATTTCAATGATCGTATTCATAGCGGGGTGCCTTCTCGCTGCGGCATGGGTGATCAGAAAAAGGAAGCCCCTTACAGCACTTTTCCGTTCACGGAGAGGACAAGCCGGGGCGAACGTAATACTCACTACAGGCATGGTATGCGCCATCTATATCATGATAAGCCTTGCAAACCATCAGTTCAGTAAAATGTGGGATATCACTTCCGGCAGGATACAAAGCCTTTCGCCGGCTACCAAAAAAGTGATCGACAGAATGGATATAAAGGCCGATATCGTCATATTCACGAGCAGGCATACCGCACCTGACATTCTTCGGTGGTATGATCAGTACTCGACCAAGATCAAAGTCCATTACCTCGATCCTGTCTACTTCAGGAGCAGGGTCGAAAAAATATCCCGTGAAGTGGGCCAAAGCACGCTTGAGGATTATCTTGTTATAAAGAACGGGGACCATGATACATTCAAAGAGGCCCGTCTCGTAAATAGACGCAAAATACCCTCCCTGAAAATACTTGAAGAGGAAATCGACCTGAAGCTTCTTTCGATCATCCATGAAGCCGAAGGCATCAGAAAAAAAAAGGTGTATTTTCTCACCGGCCACGGTGAAGCTGAAATTGACGACACATCAAAAACAGGCCTCTCAAAGTTCGCTTTTCTTCTTGAAAAAGAATATATCGAATACAGGAAGCTTTTCCTTTTTTCAACCCGCAAAGTACCGGGCGACTGCGACCTCCTGATCATTGCAGGACCCGGCCATGAGGTTGAAGAGGATTCCCGGAACAAAAAATCCTATTTCGCTCCTGAAGAGGTGAGGATACTCAGAGAATACCTTGACAGGGAGCGGCGCAACCTTCTGGTATGTGCAGGCCCTGAATTTTCCCGGATCAGCATTGCGGAAATACGCAGGGATACGGGTTCGGCAAATAAAAAGGGCATCAACCCGGCTGTGTTTATCAATCAGGGTGGCCTTATGGGCATACTTGCGGAAAAAGGGTTTTTCATGGCCGGCGGCCTTATCCTGAACGAACAGTACAGGACAGAGGACAACGCCGTCCTGTTTGCACGTCCCAATAAAGGGAACCGGATAACCCAGCAGAAACCGTATCAGCTGTTTATCCCCTATTCCGCTCCCCTTATATACGACATGCGACAGCCTATCAAGCCTTTTTTAGAACTTCCCAAAGGATCGTGGATCGAGGATGTTCTCGATTCGGACAGACAATACAGGCCCAGTGAGGACAAATCCAAGGGCGCAGGTATTGCCGGAGCCTACAGAACAGACCGCTCCGGAAAAGGGCTTTCCGACAGAAGGATCGCTGTAATCAGCTCCTCAAAAATCGCCACCAACCAGTATATAGATGTAAAAAATAACAGGGAGGTTCTCAGGGATACGGTCAACTGGCTTCTGGGCAAGGAAAGCTTTTCCATCACACGCAACTTCTCACGCGTTACCCTCACGATCTCAAAGACCTCGAAGGACGCGATCTTCTATATCAGCATCATTGTGATCCCCTTTATCTTTCTGGCAGCCGCGGTGCTTGTCTGGTGGGAGAGACGATAGGGTGAACCGCAGGCATACCATATTCACCCTTATCATACTGGTCGGCATAACAGCGGGTTATTTCACGGCACGTGCCCTTCTAAACAGGGAACAGAAAGAAAAGCTTAATCTGTATGGCACAGGGTATTCCCGGGAAGATGTGGTCAGGATCGACTTTGCCGCAAAAAAAGCCTCCCAGAGTGTTGTCTTCAAAGGGGGAAGATACTGGATCCGCAGCAAACAGACAGGGGCATACACCCTTCCGGCACGCAGAAAGCAGATGCATACATTTTTCGGGGGACTTGAGGCGGCCGACCTTATCAGAAAAATAGACCGGAAGGACATGGATCTCTCTGAATGGGGCCTTGGTGCTGAAGCCTCCAGGCTCGTGCTTACGTACGGCGACGGATCTTCACAGGAAATATTCATCGGAGCCGATAATCCTGTTGGACGTGGCGTATTCATACGGATCGGCAGTAACGATGCGGCAATATACATGGTGTCCAACAAACTGGATATTGCAACAGAGGCGATACTGTTCCAGCTGATAGAGGACAGGATACTTCTGGCGGAACCGCCAGATGTGACCGGTTTCGTCATTGAGGGGAAAAAAACGGAAAAATGGAACAAACACAGAACCGTATGCACCCGTTTGGAAGACGGCAGGTGGCAGGTGACCTTTCCGTTCACCAGGGAAGCCGACGGAAAGGCTGTCGAAACCTATCTTGAGATGCTGAATACACTCAGGTTCGAGACTATTGATCCGAGTGTACAATCGCGGATAGACAGCGAGAAGCCTCTGTGTGTATTCAGAGCTGAACTGGACGAGGATGAACAGGAGGTTCTTGAACTGTACAGCGGGGGAACCGATATAATAGGGCGGAACCTGTATAGACTTGCCAACCAGAGGACCGGACTCAGCGGATATGTGTTGCCATCTGTTTTCAATGCTGTAAACCGCAGCGCTGTATCATTCATCTGGAGACGGCTTTTCCGTGGTGATCCCCGGAATATCGCACAGATCAGCACTAAAAAAGGAGCGCATACGGTAACCTTTATCAACAAGGAAACAGGGCAATGGATCGTTTCAGAATATTTTGACGCACCTGCGGATCCGCGCATCATGATCGTCGTGCTCGATGCGGTCATGAACTTCAGGGTATCCCGGTATATTTCAGACAAAGTTGAAGATCTTGAACGTACAGGACTGAAGCTTCCCTCTGCGATACTTACGATCAATGAAAAAGAAGACGAAGGCGCACGGTCATACTGTTATTATTTCGGCAGGCAGGTTGAGGGAACTGATGAAATATATTTTAAAGAGATTGGTTCGAATGAGATATATACTGTGAAATATGATTTTCTCGAGATGCTTTCCCGGCCTGCACGGGCCTACGCCATGAGAAAGGTCAATAACATAGACAAGAACCTGATCGAATGGGTCAAAATCATCAGACGGGACAGGAAATACACGTTCCGGTTCAGCGAAATCGAAGGATGGTACCTGAGAAACCCCTTACTGACCAGGCATATCAACAGTGCTCTTTTCAACAAGCTCCTTGCACTACTTGATGAAATGGAATTCGAATCCATCCCCCTGCCTGAGACAGTCCCGCCGGATGTATTCGACGACACGCATACCGAGATGACCATTGAGGTAAAAACACGCGCTTCTGAAAAACCGGACATATCAAAAAGCCTGTGGCCTGAGAACGAAAAACAGATCACGATCATCATATCATCCAGAAAGGACAGCAGCGGGAATATATACGCTAAACGGAAGTTTACCAATATGACATTCACGCTCAAGCCTGAAACTGCAGCCTTCTTCAGACAGGAATTCATTGACCTGTCGGTATGTACAGAGGATATCTCAACGGCTTTATATCTTAAACTCGATTATGCTGAAGGGACCGATGTGATAATTGAAAAAAAAGGCGATTCCTGGCGCGTCAAAGAGCCTGCAGGGTCTTCCGTGGACGAAAAAGCCGTGATTTCCTATATCACCTTTTTAAACGGATTGAAAGCTCACCGGGTGTTCGCGTATAAAACCGATGAGCAGCAGAGAAAAAAGCTGGGATTCGATACACCCCTGCTATCTGTTACACTGTCAAAGGGAATGGACACTGAATATGGGTTCAGTTGTGCAGAACACCCGCGGGATCCGGCAGGCGGCCTCGTTAAAAGGCTCAAGGAAATATACATCCTTGAGGTTTCAGCAGCTGATAAAACGCGTATATATGTTGAACCTGAATATTTTATGCTGGAAGAAAAGAAATAATACAACCACAAAGGCACAAAGACACGAAGAAAAAAGAATGTAAAGGAATACATTATTACATCCTCAAAAAAGAAACTGCTTGGTAATCACCAGAAAAGCTGGGTATGGGGAAAACACGCGGTCCGCGAAATATGCAGGGCCGGGAAATGGCCTGTTGTTGAGCTGTATTGTGATGCCAGCCTTCCGGAGGAGGAAACAAGGGAGATAGAGTCCTGTATCAGCAGGAAAACACTGCTCTGTAGGGAATCGGCTGAGAGGCTGACGCAGTTATGCCATTCAAAGGAACACCAGGGATACCTGGCAAAAATGGGGGAATTCCCCTACGCTGATTTAGGCAGTATGATAGAGGAAGCCTCCGCGCAAGCCGGAAGCGCCTGGATCGTGCTCGACCAGATACAGGATCCGTACAATACGGGAGCGATCATCAGGTCCGCAGAGGTTTTCGGCATACAGGGAATCGTACTCGCCGAAGCTCATCAGTGCGGAGTTAACAGTATGGTTGCACGGACCTCAGCTGGTGCTGTTAACAGAATACCGATCGCTCGGGTTCCTGATCTTGCTCCTGCCCTTAAAAGGCTGTGTGATGCCGGAATACGCATAACAGGTACGGATATACAACAGGGTACTCCTCTTAATCAATATGATTTCAGCACACCGACTGCTGTGATCCTGGGAAACGAGGCTGCGGGGGTGCGTCCCGGAATCAGGGACCTGTGCAGCAGCTTCATATGCATTCCCCAGGCGGGAAGGATCGGTTCGCTTAATGTGGCCGCGGCTGCAGCTGTTATATGCTATGAAGCCCGGCGTCACCTTCACTGATTTTCTGCCTACTTTTTTCTTGCGTTCCCACCCCTTCCCCGTATACTATATAGGGATTTTTGAAAAGGGTCACACCGTTCACTAGTCCCAGATTAAGCTCGAATAAATTTCTAAAGGAACTAATGTGAATATTCTTATCATTGAAAACGACGCTGAAGTTGCCGATTATACCGAGGAGGTGCTTCTAAACACACCCGGAATCCCCTCTCCCTCAATTGTGAGAGCTTCAAACGGCCAGGAGGGAGCCGAGCTCCTGTTCAGTGCGGCCCCTGAACTCGTGATTGCAGAGGCCCATCTTCCCGGAGCAGACGGCGTCTCTATTCTCGCCTCGTTCAGGCAGCAGAACAATACGACTCCGCTAATCATTATTGCGGACAGCCTTGAACCGGATCAGATGGCCCATCTCAGAAGTCTGAACGTCCATTCTATACTCTTCAAACCGTTTATGCCGGAATACCTGCACCAGGCAGTGATCGGAGCACTCAATATTACCGTATAAAAAAAGGGCCGGCAGTATGCCGGCCCTCTGTCCCCCGCCAACATAGGCTCAGCGAACTGAGTCCGTTATCTCGTAAAAGGTTCCTTCACATTCGAAAATAACCCTGGAACCGAGTGCCAGGAACCTGCCGCAGGAAGGATGCTTTTTGAGGAATTCAAAATAACCCTCACTCATATACTCTATCTTGACAGTATCTTTCTTCCCGTTGAACCGCGAATCGATCCAGACATCCCCGTTGAAATAGAATGTCCTGTTCCCCGCTGTCTTGATAAGCTTTCTGTTGTCTTTTCCCCTGAATACTTCATCCGCTTCCTCGTATCTTCCATCCTGCTTCTTGTCGGCCATAGCTTTGCTCGCATTTGCAGCCCCTTCGCCTGATTTCATTTTTCCCAGGATAATATCGGATGCGTGCTGCAGAGCCTCTTTTTTCTCTTCGCGTACAGCGGAATCCCTGTATCTCCGTATAGCTCCTCCGGCAGACAGTGCAGGCGCCTCTGCAAGCTTTCGTTCATCGTCAAGCACAAGGTAGGATGTATAGGGCGTCATTATACCGAATTCCTTTGAAAGCCGTACGATCTCATCCTTAAGCTCGGTCTTCATGCCGTGGAGCCGGATCTCGTCCAGAAGAAAAAATATTTTGCGTGTTGCCCACAGTTTCGGGATCGTTTCCCCGGCAGCGGTCCTACCTGAAAAATCCTTTTCAAACACATATTCCTTTGTTTTGCCGTTGATGTTCCCCTTCAGGACAATGGCGCTGTTTTGGCCCTTTCTGTATCTGCCCATGATCTCAAGCTGGCTGCCGCGGAAAAGGTCAGGCAGTGTTCCGGGATACACGTCATACGTATCCACGCCCGTGAATGAAACTTTCACGTCGGTAAGCGCTGGACTCTCGACCTTGGTGAAGAAATTCGATATCTTTATCTCAATATCCTCCTCAGGCGTCACATAGCTCCTGGCCCCTTTCGCGTCCTCTGCTATCCTGTCAAGTATGTGCGTATTGACATTGAACCCGACCCCGAACACAAAAACACGCGCCTTATGCTTGTTGTGCTGAGATACGGCCTGGACAAGCTCCTTCTCGTCCTGAATACCGAGCGTCGGCTTCCCGTCCGTCATGAACACGATAATATACGGCCTTTTCTCACCGCTGTCCATGGAAAGCGCTGTTTCAAGGGCATCGGAAATGTTGGTCCCCCCGCGGGCCTGAAGCCCGTCAACAAATCCCAATGCCTCATCTATATTCTTTCCGGAACATTCAGCAAGCGTCTTCTTAAAGCTCTGCGCCTCCGTGGCAAAACTGACCAGGGCGAACCTGTCCCCTTCTCTCAATGAATTAAGACAGAATTTCAGAGCGTTCTTCGCCTGCTCGATCTTCTTGCCCTGCATGCTTCCGGACGTATCGAACACAAATGCCACGTCTTTCTTTATATGAGTTTCAGTCTCCTCGAACGAGGGAGAGACCATGCTGATAAAATACCCGTCTGAAGTTCCCTGTCTGAAAGAAGCAAGGGAAAGGCCGAATTTGTCCCCCTCGACCGAATAGAAAATGGAAAAATCCTTGTCAGGAAGCACATTATGCGCTTCATATACGAGTTTGGCCCTGGTCTGATGGAGCCGTTTCACCTCTGCTGAATGCGTGGGGCAGTACACGTTCTTAAGCGGCCTGTCCGTGTTCAGTTCAGCGTGCACCAGGACCTCCTGAAGCGGCTGGGAGGAGAACTTTTCCGTGTTGAGAGGATACGTATAGGAATAAAGGCCTGAATCCGCTTTGACCGTTTCACTGTAGGAGAGCTTCACCCTTCTCGTTCCCCGAGCCGGAATAGGATACACGCGGGCTTTGAACATATCTCTTCCCACATATTCAAGGAGCGCAGGGTCTTTCATTTTTCGCACGATATCCTCATATATCGTGCGTGCCTTGTCCTTTGCCAGGACCTCGCCCTGTGTCTCCTTCCCGTCAATAAAGAGGGAGAATTTGGATATGGCAGCGCGTTCGGGCAGCGGAAAGATAAAGGTGCCTTCAAGCACTGCATTGTTTGGATTGTAAAAGACCTCGTCAATAGTTGTCCGGGCGATATTATCATCAATTGATATATCGACCTTATGGCTCTGCACTGAAAGCGGGGTATACGGCGCCGGCCTGTACCCCGGCCTGGGTACAGGGCGCTGGTGCGGATCAATGATAATGATTCCGTCAGCACAGATCCATCCCGAGGCAATAAAAAAGACCAGAACAGCCGTGTATATCAGACGTGTATTCATGTGTCATCTCCTTGCAGGACAGTTTTTATCTATTCATCCCCGTTAGACAGCCTGCAAAGAGAAAAAGTTCATTTTTTTTCAGAAAAAGGTTGCAGACATGATCACAGGATTAACAAATAAATACGCAGACTAATTCCCTTCTGCAGGCAGGGGTTGGGGATCTTTATCATTAATGCTGTTAGCCTCGAAAAAACAAATATAAAACTGCATTCTGCCCTTTTAAATCTATCCTGTTGATCCTGTGATCCTGTCTATATTTTATTTGTCTTTTGTTGTATCCTCATCCAGCTTCTTCACTTCAGGATGGTCTTTGTAGGCCCAGCGCAGGACCCTGAGTATCCTGTCACGCACGCCTTTATCCTTCTCAACCTTCAATCGTCCGAGCAGGGCGCTGCATGTCTTTTCTCCCTTGTGTCCGCCCAGCAGCTTGGCTGCCCTGTTGCGCACACCGGCGGACTGGTCATTAAGCGCCTTTTCGCGGATGAGATCCACAGCCTTTTCAGTGCCGGTGCGGGAAAGCGTGTTGAGCGCACCGGTACGCACACCCTCATCCCTGTCAGACAGACATTTTTCAAGGACTTTAAGGGCATCCATACCTCCCATCCCAACCATTCCGGACATCCCTGCTTTGCGAAGCACAGGATCCTCTGATACAAGGTCCTTTTTAAGCTGAGCAACCGCGCGCGGCCCCCCGATATCTGCCAGCAGGCGGCGTGCGTCTACACGGATGGCTTCGACCTCGTCAGTCAGGGATTTTTCGATCATCCCCAAAGCCTCAGCCCCGTTTATCAGAGCCGCCGTATTCAGGGCACGCGTGCGCACCAGCCATTCCTTATCAGAAAAAGCGCGTTTCAGGATCAGCATAGCCTTTTTCCGGTCAGCGGCGTTCTCCAGCTGCGATACAATCCGGAAACGTACCACACTGTCCCCTCCGGTAAAAGCCTCAGCCAGCTTCAGAAGGGCTGCTTTCGTCCCGATCCGTGCAAGTGCTGAGATCGCTTCAAGGCGCACTGCGCGGTCCGCGTCCTTCAGTGCTGCGGAGAGAAACTGAAGGGATTTTCCACTCCCTGCGTTCCCCATAGCCAGCATGGCCCGTGCGCGCAGACCTCCGGCCGGATCGTGTGCTGCAGACATTAAAAGCTCCGCGCACCTGTCACCCCCTGTCTCCCCGAATGCGGAAGCAGCAGCCAGGCGTACGCTGAGATCTCTGTCTTCAAGGAGCTTTCCGAGCAGTGCGGCCGATCTTTCTCCCCCTATCCTGCCCAGCGATCCTGCAGCCTGTATACGGGCTGCTGTATCTTCGGAAGATACCTGCTTTTCAAGGAACTCAGCAGCCTTTGGCCCGCCGGCAAATCCAAGCGCAGTAATAGCCTTCAGGCGCAGGTTCCGGTCCTGACCGTTCACATGCCCCTCAAGAACCGTGACCGCTTCGCTGCTCCCGTGAAAGCCGAGTGCGGCGATCACTCCTTCGGTATGATATATTTCGGTCCCTTCCAGTACCCCTGTCAATCCGGCAGGACGCTTTTTCAGTGCTGCCAGGGCCTGCGGGCCGCCTATTTTTCCCAGGGACTTCATGGCTGCCAGCCGTACCCCAAGGTCCTTGTCCTTCAGGCATGTGGAAGCAAGAAGCCGGACTGCAGTATTCCCGCCGATCATACCGAGCGCCTCGGCTGCGTCAATCCGCGCATTGCGCCTGTCCCCGTTTAGAAGCTCCCTGCAAATATCCAGAGCCTTTTTTCCACCAGCCTCACCTATAGCGAGGATCGCAGGACGCCGGACTTCGCGGAATCTGTGTTTCAGGAAAGGCTCCAGTGATTTCCAGACCGCACCGCTTTTGTCCAGGACAAGCGGCACACTCCACCCGAGGCGCGCCATACTTCGTGCTGCTACGCGCCTGACGCCTGCATCACTGTCCGCAGCCGCTTGTGCCAGCAGCCTACAAACCCTGATATCCTCTGTAAATCCAGCCTGCCAGGCTGCCGCGAGTCTTTCGGACTGTTTCGCGGACCTGATCCCCTCCGCTACGCGGGTAACAGCATCATCGGATGCCCCCGGGTAAAGGACCGCGCAGGTTCCGTTGCTGTTCCATGATGTTTTCAGGTTGCGGGCCGCTGCTGTCTCTGCCACCAGTCTCGAGACAGCCACCGGCTTGCCTCGCATGTTTCCCGGAACGATCAGGGGCTGACGCCTTCCTAAAAGCAATACACGGACACCGTGCCTTTGCAGGCGGTAATCGCAGTCCTGAAGGAGACTTCCGCAGGTGCGTATACCTTCCTGACGTACGCTGGCTTTGGACGGCTTCGGTCCGCAACCGGCAGCGATCCATATGCAGATCATCAGACTAAAAAGAAACAGTATTCGTTTTTCCGTTTTCATCTCTGAACCCTCCTTCCCGTATGCGGCTTGAGAGACGGCATATACGCACACCTCGTGAGCCTGAGGGTGATATCCGCAAGCCCCTCGGGCGGGAGCTCCAGCAGTACCCTTCTGCCGCCCACCTTTGTGCTGAGGCCGCCGGTCTCCACAGCATCGATCCTGTGCTGACCATAGTAACCCCCGGTAACGATTATCCGTGCGGGCGTTTTATTCGTATTGCACAGCAGTAATTTGACCAGCTTTTTCTCCGAATGACGCACAAGGGCTGCTAAGCCGGTTGGTAACCGACGGCATCCTGATTCCTCAAAGTAGCCGACTTCGCTACAGCTGGCACTTCCTGCCCTGCCATTTGCAGCGGCCCACTGCCCGCCGTCGACCAAGTCCAGGTTATACCTGCTGGGAACAGGAGAGGCTTCCCGCTGACCGTCGCCGCCGCGCGGCTGTGAACCGACAGCGCTTTTAATGATGCCCCTCATCAGGCGGCCCGGCTTAACCCCCTTGCTGAGGGCTTGCTCAGCATAGGCAAGGCCGCCCTCGCCGCAGTAGATAAACCGGTTCCAGAGTGTAACGTTCTTCTCCCGGTATGTAACCTTGTCAGCGGGGTATTCCTCTATCTGTTTCCTCATCTCAGGGGACCAGCCCAGCACATAGGCGCGCTGCACCATGATGGGGATATGATGCGGCCAGATCGTCCGGCCGCCCTTGATCGTGCGGTACCAGCCACCCTGCTTCGGGGAATAGGCGGAGGGCGGACGCCCCTCCGCGTCTGTATTATTAAAAAGGGCCTTCACTGTTGAAACCAGGCCCGCTGCGTGAGAAGGGTCTCCCCCGTCCAGATAATATGCAGCAGTGAACAGGCTGTGAAATCCCATGGAGGACCCGTTCATGCCCCAGTCCTCATATCCGAACCCTGCATTGGCGCGCCACCATTCACCGTTCCCGTCAGGACCGAGCCGTATTTTCTCAGCCCGGGTATCGACCCCGAAAGGAAGGATGCCGTTATTCATCTTCGCGACAGCGTTCCATGCCCTGGAATAATCCAGGATCCAGCGGCGGTATTTTTCCTGCCCGGATGTAAGAAAGGCCAGCCACACGCCCGCGGCATACTGGCAGTTGAGGGCGTTGTCACCGCGGCTCTTGCGCATCGCTTCGGGCGCTGTCTCTGCTGTCAGCCGGATGTTCATCCTGCTGTAGCGCAGAAAGTGGTGCTTCTGATGGAAATATACAGGCGAACAGAGCATGTCTGCGAGCTTCCGGTTGACAGCGGTAAGTTCAGCGTCGTCAGGATCGAGCTCGATACAGACCCAGAGCATAGGGTAAAGCTCACATGTATGCTCAGCATCGTAGCTGCCCCGGTAGAAACCGTGCCTGAAAATGCCGCGGCTCACTCCGTAACGCCAGCACCATTTCCATATGCGGATGAACCTGCGGCGCAGGTCGTCGGAACCGGCCAACACAATGAATCGGTCCCAGCGGAAGATCCCCTCCATACGGTCGTCAATAGCGCCGTGCCCGGCGTTCTCGCCGCCGATGGTGTTTCCTTCCGGACCAGTGAACCTGCGCAGCCATTCCTGAAGACAGGTTTCGGCCATGTCAAAATGGGCCAGCTCCGCACTGGCCCAGCCCGGGATCTCCTCAACCGGCTTCCCGACCTTCAGGGGTTCAGCCCCTCTGCATAAGCCGGAAGTCAGCAGGATGGGAACAAAAAGAAACACGAAAAGCCGGTTTTTTATGTTCATATCAATACCCCTTTCGCAGAAAGACCGGTGGGAAAATTATTGTCAAACAATGCAAATAGACAGTGGCAAGAAGGTCAGAAATTAGATGTCTTAAAATCCTAAATCCTGTGATCCTGTCCAGATGTTTTTGTTTTTGTCCTTTTTTTAAAGCAATTTATAAATAAATCACTAACCCTGTTCTGCTTTTTCCACATGCAGGGCGATCTTCATGCTATCAGTTTCCGCGTATGTCTGGGGCTCCCCTTCTATGGCCTGTTTCACTTCCACCGCAAGTGTTTCAGACATCACGTATTCCTTCCATGTTTCCATTGCTTTTGCAAGGAAGCTGCTGTCTGCAGACCATGAAAGCACGATGCGGTCCTCAAGCTCAAACCCCCTGTCCTTCCGCAGAACCTGTATATGACGCACAACGTCCCGCACCATCCCCTCTGCCTTCAGGTCATCATCCAGCTCAGTGTTGATTGCCACGATCATATCAGAAGTCTCCTGGACCTCCATATGCTCGCCGGCTTCAAACCGTATGTCAAGGTCTTCTTTTTCCAGTTCATAGGTCTGCCCGGCTACCGTAACGGTAACAGGTTCACCCGCATGCGCCTTGCGTGCGGTTTCTTCACTGTCCTTTCGGGCCAGTTCATCCGCAACATCCTTGACCGCAGAACCGAGCCTTGGACCGAGTACCTGAAAATTCGGCTTGACGCTGTAGCTTCCCAGTTCACTGATCGTATCGATGAACGTAAGCTGTTTTATGTTGAGCTCGTCAAGGATATCCTTTTCAAAACGTTTCAGGGACTCACGCGTGTTCGGGTCGGATGTGGCGATTATCAGTTTGGCCAGAGGCTGCCTCACCCGGATCTGTTTCGTCTTCCTGATATTGTGTGCGGCTGAGACACAGTCAACTGCCAGGTCCATGCTCAGCGCCAGTTCGTTGTCAACAGCCTTTCTGTCAGACTCAGGAAAATTGCAGAGGTGCACGCTCTCCAGCATGGAATCCGTCCGGGAATGCGCAAGGTTCCGGTACATTGTTTCCGTAATAAAAGGAACGACCGGCGCAAGAAGCCTGCACAGGGTTAAAAGGGTCGTATGAAGTGTCTGGTACGCGGCAAGGGTGTTGGGATCTTCGTCCGAGCGTTCCCGCCAGAACCTGCGGCGGTTCCTGCGCACATACCAGTTCGAAAGCCGGTTAATGAACTCCTCCGCATCACGCATAAATCTCTGAATATCGTACTGGGCAAAGGCCTCATGTGCATGTTCAATCAGGATATTCAGTTTCGAAAGTACCCATCTGTCCATATCGGTGCGCTGTTCCGGAGGGACTTCCTCAGCAGCCGGATCAAAATCGGCTAGCCGCGCATAATTGCAGAAGAACGTGTAGATATTCCACCACGTGTCAAACACGGTGCGGCGCGTGAGATTACCGGCGTGGAAACCGAAATTAAGATTGTTCGTCGTATTCTGACGGCAGTAGATCCACCTCATAACATCAACACCCATCTGTTCTGCCGCATCATCGAACCAGATGGCATTGCCTTTGGATTTATGCATCTCCTCCCCGTTCTCATCACGGACAAGAGCATACCCGAGAAGCGATTTGAACGGGGGAATGTTTTCCATCATCGTGGACATGGCGAGAAGAGCATAGAACCAGTTCCTGAACTGGCCCGGAAAGCACTCCAGAACAAGGTCAGCGGGGATCCATGTGTTCCAGTATTCACGGTCCGTATTGTAGCGCACAGTTGAATACGGAACGATCCCCGCGTCCAGCCAGGGGTTGCCCACATCCGGAATACGCGATACAGGTTTGCCGCATTTGCCGCATTCAATTTTGACATTATCGATCCACGGGCGGTGCGGAGAGTTGCCTTCGAATTCCTCCCACCCCTCGACAGCCCGTTCTTTGAGCTCCTCTTTTGAACCGATCACATCGAACCATCCGCATTCACATTCGAATATGGGGAGTGCAAGGCCCCAGTACCGTTTTTTCGAGATCATCCAGTCACGCATATTCTCAAGCCAGTTCAGCTCCTGGTCAAGCCCCCATTCAGGTATCCACCGGATCTGTTTTGCAACCTCCATGATCTCATCGCGCCATGACATATCAATGAACCATTCAGCGACATTTCGATACAGCAGGGGTTCACCGCAGCGCCAGCAGTGGGGATAGCTGTGCGTGTAGGTCTCCCGCTTGTAATAATATCCTTTTTCGCGCAAGTTTTCCATGACATCGTCCGCAACATCATGGGCTGACCTGCCCGTAAGGAACCCGAATCCCTCAAAGTACATACCGTTCTCATCAATGGGCGCAACAACAGGAAGTCCGATCTCCTGTCCCAGCTCAAAGTCCTCACGCCCGCACCCCGTTGCTATATGGACAATGCCCGTGCCTTCCGTATCGGATACAAGGTCCCACGCTACAACCCGATGCGCTTCAGCTGCTTCCCCGTTCGCGGGCAGTTCATCAAAGGGGCCGTCATATGTCCAGTCAACAAGCTTGGTCCCGGGCAGTTCGTCGAGGATACTGAACTCCCCTTTTTCCTTCATGACCGATGTCAGGGTGGAGGCCAGATAGTATATGTCTCCCCCCTGTTCCGCTTTTACGTACGTGAGATCGGGATGGACTGCACACGCGATATTCGCCGCGAGTGTCCAGGGAGTCGTTGTCCATACGAGAAGATATTCGTTTTTCCTGTCCCTGAGCGGCATGCGCAGAAAAACAGAAGGGTCCTCCACCTCCTGATATCCTTCGTGCATCTCATGCTGGCTTATGCCTGTTCCGCACCGCGCGCACCACGGCATGCTGTCCCTGCCCTTGTACATGAACCCGCGCTCATGACACTTCTTGAGGAATGCCCAGATAGTGTAATTATTCTCATCGGACATTGTATAATATGAATCGTCCCAGTGCATCCAGAACCCGAGACGGATCGACTGGTCGGTCTGTATTTTCGAATATTTGTGTGCCCGCTCCTTACATTTCTGTACAAACTTTTCAAGGCCGTACGACTCGATATCACGCTTTGTTTTGAAACCGAGTTCCTTTTCCACTTCGACCTCTATCCAGAGTCCCTGGCAGTCGAAACCGTTCTGAAAACGCTGTTTAAAGCCTTTCATTGCATAGAAACGCTGATAACAGTCCTTGAGCGTACGTCCCCAGGCGTGGTGCACACCCATGGGATTATTGGCAGTGATCGGCCCGTCAAGAAATGACCAGACAGCGCCGTTTTCATTCTTCTTAACCAGTTTTTCGAATATGCTATTCTGTTCCCAGAAGGAAAGGATATTGTGTTCCTGTTTTATGAAATCCGTACGCGACTCAACTTTTTCAAACATGGTATGCCTTTATCTAACGTCTCGGAAATTCAATAATCTATGCCATTCTGCCCGCCACAGCTTCGGTCAGGCTGCAGAGGGGCCCGCTTGCATTCGATGCCGTGCGTATGATCTCATCTATATCAACCTCCTTCAGCGCTTCGGGCCAGCATTCATCTGTAACAACGGAAAAGCAGAGATTGCGCAATCCGCAGTGTACACCCGCGATGATCTCCGGCACAGTGGACATGCCCACAACATCTGCTCCTATGGTCTTGAGCCATCGGTATTCAGCCGGCGTCTCCAGGTTGGGCCCTGTAACGGCTGCATATACCCCTTTTTTCAGCGTAATACCGAGTTCCTGGGCGGCTTCTTCAGCCGTATGTATAAGATCCGGATCGTACGCGTGGAACATATCCGGATACCTTGGGCCTATCCGGTCGTCATTCGGGCCTATCAGCGGATTATTTCCCATAAGATTGATATGGTCCGTAACAGCAACAATGCTCCCGGCTGACAGATCGGGATTGATCCCACCGCATGCATTGGATACCAGAAGATCGGAAATGCCTATCCGTTTCATGGCATACACGGGAAATACGACCTCCTGCATCGAATAGCCTTCATAATAGTGACACCGTCCGTTCATAACGGCAACGCCCACGCCTGAAAGGGTCCCGCATACAAGTGTCCCCTTATGCTGGGCCAGCGTAGGCTCTACAAACCCGGGAATATCCGTATACGGTATTTCTCTGTCAACCTTGACCGAATCAAGGATCCCTTCAAGCCCGGTCCCGATAATGATACCCAGAAGGAATTCAGTATCGGTCTGCCCACGGATATACTGTTCAGCCTCTGTCAGTAACTCATAATCGACTATGTCCATATATCACCCTTTTAATACTGAAGAAAGGATTGAACTGAGCCTGCGTTCACAGGCTTCAGTCGATACACCTGCTATACCAACCCGCTTATCCCTGTTCGTTCGGCCGGAAATGATGCTGACGCTGGATGCAGGCACATCGAACACTGTGCCGAGTACTGTGCGGAGACGTTTGTTGGCCTTTCCTTTTTCCGGAGAGGCATGTACCGATATTTTATACCGGTTGCCTGTCTTACCTATGATGCCCTCTGAGGATGCTCCTGTTTTTACGCGCACATCCATGGAGAAATATTTCTGTTCCGCTGCCAATTACTCTGTTTCCTCCGCGGTTTGCTCTCTTTTCCTGCGGCAAAAACCTTATCTTCTCCTCCGCCTTCGTCTTCTTGCCATTCTCATTTTTGCAGAGGGTTTTTTCTTGCGGCTCTTCATAGTTCCGTCGTCATTGGAAAATTCACCGAGTATGTCAATCAACTCTGAAGCCGAACTGTATCTTTCGTCCGGGGTTTTCGCGATCATTTTCTCAATTACTTCCCAAAGGTCCTCAGGCATTTTGCCCACAAGCTCGGGAAGAGGTTTTGGTTTCTCGTAAATATGCTTTTTTATTATCTCATTAGACGAATTTCCCGTAAAAGGAACTTTGCCGGAAAATATCTCATACCCAGTAATGCCCAGAGAATAGATGTCGACCCTGTTATCGATCTTTTCTCCCTTTGCCTGTTCGGGTGCGATATAATTGGGAGAGCCGAAGACTTTTCCGTCCTGGGTCACCTTTTTCCCCTTTGCCTGCTTTGCTATCCCGAGATCAGCGAGTTTGGCTTCCTCCGGGCTGTTCAGCATGATATTATCAGGCTTGATATCGCAGTGGATTACCTTCTGCCTTTCAGCGTATTCAAGCGCTTTGGCAATGTTCAGAATAATATCAACGCAGTCCTTAACAGAAAGACGCCCTTCCTCTTCAAGAACACCTTTCAGGCTGCCTCCGGCAATATATTCCATTGACAGGAGATAATATCCCTCAGCTTCAACAACATCATGGACCTGTACTACGTTCTGGTGGTTCAGTTTGCCTGCCGACCGGGCTTCGTTAAGAAACGATTTTACGAAATTAATATCCTTTGAAAGGTTGTAGTCAAGCACCTTCAGGGCTACTTCTCTACCAAGTGATATCTGAATTGCCCGGTATACTGTTCCCATCGATCCCCGGCCGATCTTCTCATCAAGCCTGTACCCGCCCAGGATCTTGCCAGAAAGGTCACTTGAATATTCGACTTGAGAAGCATCCTCGACACATAACAGCACCTCTCCCATCTGAATCTTATCCCCGGTATGCACGCCGACCTCTTCAACTTTTTCTCCGTTGAGAAAGGTCCCGTTGGTACTGTTAAGGTCCTTAAGCCACACGATCCTGTTTTCCGGATCGACAAATACCTTGCAGTGCTCTTTGGATATCAGAGGATTCGTAATGATAAAATCAGCTGTGTCACCCCTTCCGATAATTACCGGCTTTGATTCGCGGGTGACCTCAAATGCGTCGCCCCTGCTGGGGCCTTTTTCAATTCGTATACGCATGTGCATGATCATGAATCCTTATGGCGCAGCTGCTTGGACCGTTCAACAGCCTCCTTGAATCCTTCTCTCAATGTTCCGCCCAGATCATTTTTTTCAAAATATTTAACAGCAGTTTCCGTCGTCCCTTCCGGTACGGTGATCTTCTGACGCAGTTTCTCCGGGGATGAACCGGTCTGAAGAAGCATATCGGCTGTGCCCTTGACAGTTTGAAAAAGCAGTTTCTCAGCAATATCTCTGTTAAGCCCTTCGTCCCCGGCCGCCTTGAGCAGCGTTTCGACAATATATAGAAAGTAGGCCGGTCCGCTTCCGCTCAACGCTGTTACTATATCCATCATGTTCTCGCTGATCTCTACAGCAATTCCTCCGGTCTTGATAATACGCTTAGCAAGCTCCATATGTGACTCGTCTGCATGCAACCCCTTTGAAAGTGCGCATGCACCTGAGCCTACCAGCATGGGAAGATTGGGCATAACTTTTATCACCGGAACACCTTTGAGGTGCTTCTCAACCGATTCAGTATCTATACCGGCAGCAAGCAGGATGAAAAGATGTTCCGGGGTGCAATTCCCCTGAATGTCTTTAAGAACTGCAAACAGGTTCTGCGACTTCACTCCGCAAATGATCGTATCAGCCTTTTCGCATACTTCAGTATTACTCTCAGTCGTTACAGCTCCCAGCTTTTGAAAAACAGACCTTCGGTCCCGGCTGGGATCGCTGGCGATTATCTGGGATGAGGAAAAGAGCCCGGATTTCAACACGCTCCGCAGAATGGCTTCTGCCATATTTCCGCTTCCCAAAAACCCCAGTCCATTCTGTTTGTTCATCATATTCCTTTGTCCGGTGGCAATACGGCAGGCATGTCACAATCACGGAAAAAGGAGGATTATTCAAGTTCTTCAAGAAATTCCAGACCCTCCAGGATATCGTCCTTCTTCTTCTCATCCTCCTTCTTCTTCTCCTCCTTCCCTTCCTCCTTCTTTTTCTCCTCTTCCTTTTTATCTTCTGCCACAGCGATGTCTTCTTCCCATTCTTTCTTTTCAAACATGCCTTTTTCACGGAACCCTATTATCTGACCGGGGATCTTATTGGCAAGAAATACTTTGTTGATCAGTTCAACATTTTTAAGAGGATAGTTGAAATCAATCCTGAACGTCCTTCTCGGATTCCATACCCACTCTATCGTACCGGTATCCTGACTGACGCCGAGGATCAGCTGGCGCCTGTAGTTCCCTGTATACAGATAAACCGTTTTTTCGCCGTAGCCGACAATATCGGTCGTATAGGGGATCTGCCAGAGGACTTTACCCGTTTCAAGGGAAATGGCAGTAATACCTTTGCGATACGGCTTAATAAAAACAGTTGTCCGTATAATTTCCGGTTTTTCCCGAAGAGGGCGCCCGATCCTGCATTCCCACACTTTACTGCCGTTATACTTGTTGAGGCAGTAGACGGAATTATCATTACTTGCTATTATAACAAATCCCAACCCCTTTTCCAGGCACGGCGATGTTCTGAGTGCCCCTTTGCTTTGAAACTTGAAATTCAATTCACCCGTTTCCTTAAGGCAGTAGAGACCTCCGTCTTCGCAGGGAATATACAGGAGTCCATCGGAATATCCCGGAGTTGCGACTATATTTCCGCCGACGCGGTACTGCCATCTGACATACCTTTCATCAGTATTATAGCAGAATATTCTGTTCTCCCAGGAACTCATATACAGGCGGCCCATATCTCCGGCAATCGGTGAAGAGGATACGGGAAAACGCAGCGGCTTGCGCCATGCGAGCAGTCCATACTGCCTGTTGGTCGCATACAGAACCTCATTCGAAGTAAGATAGATATTATTGTCGCCGAACCAGGGTTTATACTGAATAGGCATGGTAAATGACGTTATCCACTTAATAACGCCGCTAGCGGCCTCAACAGCGTATAATCTGTGGTCTTCGGTCTCCAGAAAGAGAAGCTGTTCGACCTCGTGCCTGAGCACCTTGCTTTTAATTTTATCAATAGCCTCCTCACCCAGCGTTGCCTCATACAGGGGTGAGATCTCCCTGAGGGATTTTCTGTATGGCTCGGTAACCCATCCCTGAGTGATTACATGCACACCGTCCCTGTCCTCGGTGGACGTATCCCACATTTTCGCAAAGGGGATCGAGGGGGAGATATTCTTCCATGGTATATCCTCATCCGCCTGAATAACCGGGATATTGACAATTATCATGGACACTGACAGTATGGAAAATATCATTTTATTCATGTATTACTCCTTTTTTAAAAAAATATTAAGATTGATATCATGTTCGTTCTCATATTCTTGGATTTTCTTTATGCTCTGAATGTCCTTTTCTGCTCTGTTTACAAATTTGAAAAGATAGGGCTGCCCTTTCATGCGGTTGGTAATATCTTCAACCATTGTATCCCAGCATCCGTCATACAATTCATCCCTGAGAGATATCAGAACCTTGTCGCTCTTTGAAAGCGAATTAAAAAAAGCTTCAGGTTCGAGCGTTGTCCCATTAACTTCGTCTGTTGCCATTATGTAAACAAAATTCACTATTATATAAAAGTAATTATTATAAACGAATCGAAATCAATGTCAAACAAAAAATCCTTGCAAATTGGATTAGAATCTTTATTATTATATACACTGTATTGGTATATGTTGTTTATGCTTTTATAAAGATTGTGTGCCCCTACTTACAACAAACGGTAATATAAGGAAAAATATGGTTTTTATAACGAAATTCACCGTATATGAGGAATCTGTTGCTTCCGTTCTCGAGGAGGCTATGCTCCCACAGGCTCTAGAGGATGCCGGAAACATTGTAATCAAGCCTAATCTGCTCCAGGACTCTCCTCCCCCCACAACTACGGATGTCCGATGTGTGGAGGCAATAGTACGGTTTATTCAGGACAGATGCCCAGGACACACCATAACAGTTGCTGAAGGGTCTGGGGGCTGCAGTACTGAGAAGGCATTCAGCATACTGGGATATGAGACAATGGCCCGCACGTGCAGAATAGAGCTGATAGACCTTGATAAACAACCGAACGGGGAATACCGCGCAGAGGGTGCGCTTGAATGGGACACAGTATACCTTCCGGAAATGCTGCTGGAGGATGTGTTCTTAATTTCAGTACCTGTTTTGAAGCATCACACCATTACCCAGGTAACACTGAGCCTAAAGAACCTTATCGGCATCCTTCCGGCGGAGCATTACAGCGGGTACTGGTCATATAGGAAGTCCATGGTCCATAAATATGATGTGGAAAAGGTTATTCACGATATTCACTGCGTGAGGAAGGTCGATTTTGCAGTAATTGACGCAGCAGTAGGCCAGGAGGGAAGCCATCTGAGGGGAGGACGCCCTTTTGATCCTCCTGCAGGAAAAATCATTGCAGCCCGAAACCCGATAGAGGCTGATGAAGCAGGGAGCCGCCTGCTGGGTATACACCCTGATGATGTTGAGCATATTCAGTATTGTAAAAGGGTCTATGATAGCTGACGCGGCTTATTTCAGCCTTTCCGGGATTTTAGCTTCCACTTTTTCACGCCACTGCTTCAGTATGGAGTGAAGCTTATGTACTGTATCCGGTTCTTCCTGAATAAGGTTATGATCTTCACCTATATCATCCCTGAGATTATAGAGTTCAAGGTTCCCATCCTCAAAAAATTCGATCAGCTTAAAGTCTCCCGCCCGTACTGACGAACCCGGTGTACCCCCCTGGTTCCCATAGTGCGGATAATGCCAGAAAATGCCCTCCCTGTCAATCGAGTTGTTCCCCTTCAGGAGGGAAATCAGGCTTTTCCCGTCACAGTGCTGTTCAGGCATGGGATCCAGACCTGCCGCTTCCAGGAATGTCGGATAAAAATCAGGGCTTGTAACAGGCACGGAGCATGAACATCCCGGCTCAATAACACCGGGCCAGCGTATGATCAGAGGCTCGCGCGTCCCCCCCTCATACATCCATCCCTTTCCCTCGCTCAGGGGTGCGTTGCATGTGGGGGAACCCTCTGCAGTTGCCAGTCCCCCGTTGTCGGAAGTGAATACAACAATGGTATTATCACTCATCCCCGATCGTTCCAAGACTGCGAGGATCTTTCCGATATTGGAGTCAAGATTCTCAACCATTGCAGCATACACAGGGTCGGACTGGACCAGCCGCCGTATGATATTTTTATGCTTCTTGTGATCACAGGGAAAAGGCCCGTTCTCTTCAAAGGTTTTTACCGTATCAAGACCGAATTCCTTTGATTTCCTTCTGTATTTTTCTATCAGGCCCTCAGGCGCCTGGACAGGAACATGGACTGCGTAATAGGAAAGGTACATAAAAAACGGGGCATTGCCGTTATTCTGTAAAAGACGTATCGCTTCATTGGTCAGTCTGTCCGTTAGATACTCCCCTTCAGGTCCGTTTTCAAGACACGGATTGTTCCACGGACTGAAATATCCCCCCTTGGGGTATCCCCAGTCGCATCCGCCTATATTCACGTCAAAACCGTGATGTTCGGGCCAGTAGGGTTCCCCGCCCAGATGCCACTTTCCCACAGAATAGGTACGGTATCCGTTCTCACGCAATGCCGCGGCAACAGTCTGTTCCTCGAGCGGAAGGTGGTCTATATACGGAGCGTCAATTACTTTTCCGCGCGCATTGCCCCCGATATAGTTCGTAATGCCGAGGGTGGCAGGATATTTACCCGTAAGGATGCTTCCCCTGGTGGGAGAACAGACAGGACAGGCGGCATACGCATCAGTGAAACGCATTCCCTCCCGTGCCAGACCGTCCAGATGAGGGGTTTCGTAAAAACTGCTTCCATAGCAGCTGAGATCCATCCACCCCAGGTCATCGATCAGAATAAAGAGAATGTTAGGCTTATTCATGGATTTGTTATAAGCGCTGCAACGTACCCGGCCCGGAACCCATTGTCAATATTGGTAACGAGAACATTGGATGCGCAGGAATTCAGCATCCCGAGGAGCGCAGCAACCCCTCCGAAACTCGCCCCGTACCCGATACTGGTAGGCACCGCAATCACAGGACAGTCCACAAGGCCTCCAGCCACACTCGGAAGCGCGCCTTCCATTCCTGCAACAGCGATCACTACCTTGGCACCCTCAAAAAACTCAGTATTGGCAAGAAGACGGTGTACGCCCGCAACGCCCACGTCATACAGCTTCTTGACATCCCGTCCCATGATCCAGGCCGTGTCCGCGGCTTCTTCGGCAACAGGAATATCGGATGTCCCGCCTGTTATGATATGGACCGTTCCTGTAAGCTCGGGCTGTTCCCTGACAGCCGTAATTGTACGTCCCGTCTCATTGTACCGGGCTTCAGGTATCACCTTTTTCACCCGGGCGAACATATCAGGTTCAGCCCTGGTCGCCAGGAGTATTCCTTGATGTCCGTATATCGACTGTGCGATATCGGCTATCTGGCCCGGGGTTTTCCCTGTGCAGAGCACCACCTCGGGAAAGCCGCACCTCTCTTTCCGTTCTCGGTCAACCCGGGCAAATCCCAGGTCTTCATACCCTTTTTCCTCAAGCTGTTCAAGTGCCCTGTCCGCGGAAAGAACCCCCTTTGAAATATCCTCCAGGATCTTTCTGACCTTCTTCGCATCTATCATGTCATGTTTCCTAACATTGGCGCAGCCCGGCATATGCAGGCAACCGTATACATTATACGATTTCCGGCTTCGATTCAAGGAATTTTCTGATTAATATTCAATCCCTGGGAGGCAAGCGTCCCGTACGTGCAGGTGCATGTCCAGAGGTACCTGCCGGTTCCGGGTTCCGGGGTGTGTCCTCAAGTCTCCCGGTGCGGAGCTCCTACCTCCTGTGGGTCCGGAAAGGAGAGGCGGGAAGGCCCTCCTTGTTGATCAGGTTAGGCTGGGCCAGCTTGTGCCAGCCGTACCTCACTCCCACGGGGGCGGGGACCTTTTCGCTCCAGACCAGAACAGTGTTACCGTCGATCCTGGCCTGTGCCTTGACGAATTTTTTGTCAGCTCCGGCAACCTCGAACCAGTCCGGAGCCTTCCCGTCACGTGTGGCCAGCCCGCTCCCGACGTGTTTGAAACTGATCCGGATCTTGCCTTCATCCACTGCCATGGACTCGAAAAGCGGCCCGGAACAGACAACATTCTTCCGGTTATAGGTCCTGGCCAGTGCCCAGAGCGCAAGGCGTTTGCCAACATCCAACTTGTTCCTGGGATGGATATTCCTGGGATTTTCCACAAGATCATGAATAACAGCCATACCGGTTCCGGGTATGGCCAGCGCAGCGGTCTGTGCCTCCCACATCTCAGGAATCGCGGTCCTGCTGCCGGAGGTGTGTGGTGCCAACTGCACAAAATAGAACGGCACGTCTTCCTGGTTCCAGGCACTGCGCCATCCCCCGATCAAGGCCTTCATCTTGTGGTAATACGTCGCGGCCCCGCCAACGTTGTATTCACCCTGGTACCAGATCACGCCGCGAATCGCGAAAGGTATCAGCGGATTGACCATCCCGTTCCAGGGCCCCGTGGTTCCGGACCGCCTTGCAAAAGGATGCTGAGGAAAATTCGGCACGGAAGGAATGCTCCCCCCTTGTTCCCGGGCCTTTTTAGCAGCGCGGACCCATGCCTCAAGGCCATCAAGCAGGGTAAAAACCTCTTTGCGGTATTCAGCATCGGCCTGGTCGATCTGCTTTACAATATCCTTGAGTTCCGGAACCGAACTGAACCCCTCACGGGGCGTCCATGCCTCAATCGGTGTGCTGCCCCATGCTGCCTGAATGAGTCCGACGGGTACCTCCAGCTTTACCTGGATCTCTCTTCCGAAATAGAATCCCACCGCAGAAAACTTCCTTGCGTCTCTTCCGATGCACGGTTGCCACGACGCCTCGACATCTGGCATCGGGGTTCCGCAGGCAGTCTTAGGGATCTTGAAAAGCCGCATCTGCGGATAGCCCTCCGCAGGAATCGCTGTTTTACCGTTCCTGGACCCACCAACACTCCAGGCCATGTTGCTCTGCCCGGAACATATCCAGACCTCACCGACCAGGATGTTCGTGAGCTTAAGCGTGTTCTTCCCGCTTATGGTCATCTCGTATGGCCCGCCAGATTTCGCTGCCGGGAGTGTGACTTTCCACTTGCCTTCAGCATCAGCCTTGGTTCCGGCCTCGTGGTCGGCAAAGCACACGGTTATTTGCTCGCCGGGATCGGCCCAGCCCCATACAGGGAGGGGAACACCCCGCTGCAGCACCATGTTATCGCCCAGGATGTGAGGAAGTCTGACCGCGGCACGTGTTTGTACCTGTACTGCTGCCAGAGCAGTTATCAATAGGATCAAGCTTTTCGAAATCGTGTGTCGGTTCATACCTGTCCTCTTCTGAATACAATGATCTTCAAATTACTCACGGTTGAAAAACGTTTCTTTGTCCGCCCTGCCCGGTGCCTTTCCGCCGGATATCCGTGCTGCTGCCGCGTACAGGTCCCAGCTCGACTGCTGCCAGCCGTAGTGGAATTCCATGATCGGCAGGCCGCGCCCGCAGCCCGGTGCGATCCACACACGTTCCGTTCGGAAGTCAAGCACCTTCTGGACGCCGGCGGGAAGAGATTCTATTTTTTCCAGAAACACCCTTGCCTCCGCCTCCTGCAGACCCTCGCGCAGGGCTTCGAACTGCACGCTTCCGTCCATCCGCTTCCCTGTTCTGTCAGGATAGGTGAGCATGGACATATACGGCCCGTAGTATCCCTGTCGACCCCACCCGTCGATAGAGAACCGGGAAATGCCCCGATACGTCGTAGTGATGGGCAGTTCCATGGCCTCCCGTATCTGCCAGAGAGGTGTATATAGACTGAAGCACATGTTGTCGCTGTCATTCCTGCCAAGGGCCAGGCGATGGGTCGGGTTGCTCCAGCCCTTGCGTTTCAGCACCTTGTAGGTGCCGGGTATGCCGAAGCTGTACCGGCGCTTACCCTCCCTTTTGCGCTCGCATTTCATAGAAAACGGCCCCTTCATGGCTCCCCTGATCGCAGCATCCCAGGACACGAATGCCTTGGTTCCTGCAAGGGCCTTATCCTTGCTCCGGGTGCCGAGGTGGGAAACACGGGCCCAACCCACTTTGGGGATCTCCGTCACCAGCACGTCCGCCAGCGCCCTGCTTGATGCCTCGATCTTGTCGTGGAACATGCCCCAGTGGATCTGGTTGTCATTGAATCCGAGTTCGTTGAGATGCGCCCTGACCGCCTTGGCAAAGTCAACCATCAGCCTGATCCCCGGGTCGTCCCTGCCAGGGGGAGTGTATGCGGCCTTGGAGCAGTAACCGGTACTGGTATATTTCTTGACCCGTTCCTCGATGCCCATGGGACTGAAGGGAGTCTCCTGGCCTGTGCCAGGATTCCTGACCGTGACCATGCCCGGCGGGCCTCCACTGGTGTAGTACCCGTCCCTGGTTGTAGAAAGCGTCAGGTACACGATGACATCTGAGTCCTTGTGACAGTATGTTCGCCAGAGCTTGAGGTACCTGTCCATGAGAGTGAAATCATAATCATATGAATTTTTCCCCTTTTTTATCCATGTAACCATGGGATCCTTCCCGTTCCGCATGTCAGAATTGTGTATTACCGGAACGCCCGCGACACGGGCACCGAGCTTCCCTGCCCAGGCCATTGCATCCTCCACAAGCTTCCAGTGTTCCGGGCTCCATGGTTTCACCTTGGCCCATTCAGCGAGTGACCATGGCGATTCGTCGATCCCGGAATAGGCCACATACTCCTGCGGAACGGGAAGCGTCCAGCCGAATACATAAAGCTGTATATTCATTGTAACAGGCCTCATTCCGTTGGCCGAGACTGTGACAGTGCCTGTGTACCGGCCCGGAACTGCATTTGCCGGGATCTTCACGGTCAGCCAGACCGTTCGGCTGGTATTTGGAGGGATCGAGGCCGGAACAGAATGCATGAGCGGGTCAAAAATCTCGAGCGGCTTCGCCTTCCTCCTCCGCTTCCTGGTTTTTCCTGATTGCGGGGACCGGCTGGGCCTGACCCGCTGCTTGAGCAGAGTAAAACCCTCCCGGGAGCCACGCCCGCTTTTCGGAACCACCCCAATGTCAATAGGGCGTGCCCAGCGTACGGTCATGGCAGAGGCAGGAATCTTCGAGCCTCCGGGCCCGGTCAACGCCGCCTTCTTTACAGAAGGGTTCTTTAACTCCCCGGTTGTGCCTATGACCACCTGTCCCGAACAGGTGCTGTTGCGGGGGCATGCGAGTCGAAGCACACGCCTCTCCCTCACGCCAGGTTCCAGGAAACTCTCCGGCATCATCCAGCGGTGGATATCTTCTGCCCATACCTGAACACCCTTGGGCCGCCTGTCCGCGGATAGGACAGAACCTTCGGGGATAGCATGAAGCTCGACCTTATCAATACTTCCGTGGGACCAGTATGCCTGCCGGTGCTTCCTGGCCTCATTAAGGGGAGAACACCTCTTCTCGATCGAAAGGACATTGACCCCGGCAACAAGCAATTTGACAGGAACCTCGACCTCGAACGTGCGCCGCCTAAGGTTATTCACCCACCGGGTGATTTCCTGGGCTTCCTTGTCCATCTTGTTATACAGGGACATGCGCCTGTCAAAGTGATAGGCATAGTAATTATCATTGTCATAGCGCCAGCGATCCTTGTGCAGGGGAACGACCTTCCACATGTACTGTCTTGGAGTGATGAATTTGTGTTTTTTTGCGAGTTCGACGTGCTTGGGATCAACGGGCTCATACGCCTCAAGAGGGTAGGACTCTGCGTAATACTCCTTTCCAAGAGCACCGCTGGATGGGATGTGGCCGCGGCCGACCTCGTGTCCGTTTACCCAGGCGATTGCACCTCCATAATAGGCGATCTTCAGTTTAAGCTTCTTCACCGTGCGCGGCTTAGGGACGAGAAAACGGGTTCGGACGCACATCCGCCGGACAAACTGCGCGTCAGGGCTTTTTGCGAGCCTGCCTCCGGCAGTCCTTGGCATGTCCAAGGGCATGCGCACAACCGGCCATTCAGAATCGTTGAAATCCGCCTTCATCCAGTTTTCGGGTGGCGGATCTGTTGTCAGCTGATGGTAGTGGTCTCCGCCCAGGAAGGCTGCGTAGCGTCTCACTTTCCCCCGCAGCCGCAGTTTACCCCAGGGGTCGAGACAGTGGATCGGCCTGAATGTCAGGTGAAAACGCCAGTAGCTCCGGGTACTCACTATAGGCTCAAGGCCCGGATCCTCCACCTTTTCTTCGGCTATACCATACACAGCAGCTGCAATCACCAGAATGGCTAGCATACCCCACCGGATAACAGTCCTTTTAAACATTACTGTTCCTCCTAATGTAAGTCTGTATTACGCTCTAGAACACACTGTCTGATCACCTGCCGGACTTAGTCCTCGTCAATGCTTGCCGTATTGAAAGCCGTAAACAAAGCCGTCAGTGTTGCCGACCACGATGTATCCCCCGGCCGCGGAGGGCGTTGTGCGGAACATCTTGCCTGAAGGCGTCTTCCATTCCCAGAGCTTATCGGGCCTTTTCGGGTTTCCGGCGAGAGCATATGCCTCAACAGTTCCCTTGATTGAAGCCAGGATCATGGTGTTCCCTGCACACAGTGGAGTCTCGAGACATCCTGCAGCTGCGGCTCTGCTGTAAGACTTCTCCTCCCTGAGATTAACAATGCCGGGACCTCCGTTATGCCACCTGCCGTAGATAAGCCAGTCACTGTTAAAGGCCGGGGTGCCGAACAGGGCCCCGCTGCCTCCAAGCCTCACCTGCTTCATCGCTGCCTCGCCGTTCTCCGGGCACAAGTATGCCATGGCAGCACCCCTTGTCATGTAGGGTACGACCAGCATGTCCCGGAAGACAGCAGTCCCTCTGACCGGACCTCTGAGGATGCGGTGCCACTCCGGCTTACCGGTTGTCAAGTTCAGTGCGTATACAACCCAGTCCGCGCCGCCGACAAAGACTCGGTTCTTGTAGACAGCCGGCGCAGCATGGATCCTATGGCTGATTGTGCAGCACCAGAGCTGCCTCCCGTCAGCCACATTCAGCGCGTAGACGCGGTGGTCCCAACTACCGAATATTACCGTATCCCCGACGATTGCCGGTGCCGCACGTATGAAGTCCCCGGTTTTGAACTCCCACTTCTTCTTGCCGCTCTCGACTTCGACAGCATAGAGCTTACCGTCGTCCGCGCCTACGACCGCGACTCCCTTTCCCGCCGCGGGTGAACAGTGGACCGGACCGCCGGCTTTGAACTCCCACTTCTTTTTCCCGCTGGTAAGATCCAACGCAAATAGCTTACCCGAATCCGAGCCCACGAAGGCTAGTCCGTCATGGATCGCTGCGCTGGAGTGGACTTCCCCTCCGGTGTCGAACTTCCATGCGAACGTCAGGGGTGTCTTTATGCTTAGTTCCAAGCCGCATCGTTCCGGACAACCTCCGTACATCGGCCAAGACTTGCCCCCCGGTGACTTGTCGGAACCCTTGAAGGTCGCAGCACGACCGGGGCCCTGAGGCTTGCCCAGCCGTTTCTTCTGCGTCTCCCTCAGGCTGGCCGGGGTAATATCAGGAGTCGGGTAAGACAGCTCCTCCTTCGCTACCGGCTCAAAGCAGAAGACCCACCCGCCGGTACCGCACACATACATCCGGCCGTAAGCAATAGCTGGACTTGCGCACGCATTTCCCTCCAGCCTGTAACTCCAGACTATCTCCCGCGTTGCCAGATCAACTACCCCCACCGAGCTCATTGCGTACCGTCCAATAGCGGGAACACTTAAAGGCACGTTGGGTGTGGGTATGCAGCCGAATGCGTAGCCGCCGGCTACGGCCGGCACCGCACAGTTGCTTGCACCTATCCGGATGCTCCTGGAAAACCCGAGATACTTGCCGGTCATCGTCTCGTAGGACGAGAAGCAGCTGCCAACGCCGTTGCACCCCGTCAGGACCTTGTCCCCGGCGATTACGAACCAGGCAGCATGCCTGCCCTTCCTGGTGGTCCAGAGAGTCTTGCCAGTCTTGGCATCAAGCACCTGGGCCTGGTGCTTGTATGGAGCCGTGCAACACACGATCCTCCCGTCACTGACGCACGTCAGCACCTTGGCATGCTCAGCCCCCCCGCCGGGAAGGTCTTCCCGTTTCCACACCATGCTTCCGTCCTTGGCTCTCAGGGCCACGACACAACCCTCATGGGCACTCCAGTGCCCGGAACCGCGCTGAGGACCATCCTTGTCAATGGAGGCGGAAGCATAGATCATCCCTTCCGCATAACACAATTCGCGGCGAAGGTTCCAGCCGGATGCACCGAGTCTGGCGGTCCAGATCTCGGTACCGTCCTGGGGTTTGAGGGCCACGGCGAAGACGCCCTTCTCATCAACTCGCGTAAAGAAGATCTTTCCCTCGGCAAGGATCGGCATCGGCGACTGCTGATAGACCGTTCTCGGGCTGTTGAATGCGTATTTCCATAGGAACGTACCGTTCCCGGCATCCAGTGCAAAGACTCCTCCCTTCTTGGTCGAGAAGAAAAGCCGTTTCCCGTCACAACAGAAGGCAGAGAAACGGGTGCCCTTGTCGGCTTTCTCCAGCTGCATCCAGACGGGCTTGCCGGTCTCAGCGTCCAGAGCAATAATCCCCCCGGCATAGGTCCGAAGGAAAACCTTGCCTGCGGCCACGCAGGGCTCGGCCTTAAAGAAGGCGGCCGGTGTCTGGCAGACCCACCTCCGGCGGAGCGGCGGCTTAAGTGAATCTTCCGGCGAAAGACCGGTCAACCCCGGATTGCCCCTGCTCATGGGCCATTCAAAGCGGTTCTGTGTCGTATCTTGCGTCTCCGCGGGATCGCAAAAGGCTTTGTGTGCTGTCAATGGGAGTAAAGCGATCAACACGACAGCAACCAACAGTGCCAGAGAAGCAAAACTTGATCGCAATACAGAAAATATCCTTGATCTCAACATAACAAGACCTCCAAACAACAAGTATTCTTCACAAGTTTTCACGGCACCGGAACTGACTGCTCGACAGAATGTGTCAGTTTGACTTTCACGATCCGGCGGTTGCCCACGTCTGCAATGTAGACACCGTGGTCGTTCACGGCAAGATAGGGCGCGTAACCGAATGAGATTCCGGGAGGAGCCGGCTGCGGTGCAGGGCTGCCGTGCCCTTCAGCAGCAAGCATTGTAAACCCCCCGAACTCCAGCAGCACGTTACCCGCCGGGTCCAGCACCACTACTGTGTAGCGCATGGCATCAGGCACTACGATCCGGCCGTGACCGTCCAGTTCCCAGCGCGCGCCGTGGCAGACGCAGGGCGTCATATGCGTAGTGGAACCCGCTTTCCTGTACAGCTCCTTCGGAAACCAGAAGCTGTGCGAGGTGCCCTGGGGCACGGGCGAGACACCGAAGTACGCCCACTTCTCACCTTTGATCTTTACCGGGCCTGCCCGCATCTCGCGGTGGCGCCAGTAACGGACCGGTCCCTCAAAGTCCGGGGGCGCCGCGCTCTTGATGCCGTGCTTCCAGGTGATCGCCCCGCCCTCAGGTCCGAACTTGAAGAGGGTGCCTGTCTGTATGTAGTACCAGTTGGGAACACCGTCCCAGCCCCACGGCGCACCCGCCATTTCGGGAGCATCGGAACTCAGGTCCGGCTTGGACCGGGGAAGTTCCCCGGCGCTGTCGTAGGCCTCAGGATAGATCCTGCCGGCCGGCTTGATCGCATCGGCAACATAGATATTTCCGTTACGGTCCACCCCTATCCCCGCGGCCCCCTGGGTAAAAGCAAGCACGTGCTTCTTCTTGGTACTCCCATCGGGGCCGAAGATATCCAACCACGAGGGACCGGTGGTGGTGAAGGGCCGCCTCTTCCGGGGCGGGCCCGGGTCACCGTAGGTCTCAAAATCCCCGATCTGAGGCCCGTAGCCCTTGGTACTGTCGTAGACGTCCGGATACAGGACGTAGATGTCGCCGTTAGGGGCCACGGCAATGCCGCGGTTGGACTCCCCGCACCCCCGCGAGACCTGTCCCTCAAACTTGAACCAGTTCTTATCCTCCCTGATCGGGATGGGCTTGCCCTCACGATCATACTTGGCTATGTATGCCCAGTTGTGGCCGATATTGCCCATTACATACAGGTTTCCCTGGGGTCCGCAGGCCATCTCGTGGCAGTACACGTTCAGCTGTGTCATGCCCCCGGTCCTGCCGTCCATGCGAAGGATATTGCCGTCTTTATATAACTTGATGGGATAGGCCCGCCGGCGATAGTGTTTGATGAATATTTCGTCTTTCTTGGAATGGGCCGCGATACGTGTAATGCGGCCCATCATCGGGCCGGCCTCTCTGATCGGCCCTGCCATGACGAGTTTGCTGCCTCGATCAACAATGCGCACGACTGCATCTCCGTTCTTTGAAACCATCCACAGAACCGGACGCTCAGCTCCGGTATCAACGGCCAGGAGCTTTCCGGCTTCAGGTACAGACAACCGGGCGATGACATTACCGTCTGATGCGAGCTTTAGAATCTCAACACCCCTGCTCAGCACATAGACCGCTTTGCCTGCAGGACCGGTATCCACAGCACCCGGCTCTGGAACCGGCAGCGAACGGATGCGCCTGCCTGCCGATGTCAAGACCACCACGCTGTTTTCCGTCCGGTCGGCTATATAGATTCTGCCTGCCGAGTCGGAAGCCAAACCGGCCGCAGAACTCACCGGCTTTTTCATGTCCAGCGGTTTCAGCTTCCGGTCGTTCAGCGCCCCCCGGTACAGCTTGCCCTCCGCATCAGCCAGGAAGAAGCCCGTACCGTCAGCAGCAACAGCCAGGTGACAGACACCGGTTTCATTCCCGGGCAAGCGCGGCCCGCAGCTCACAGTGCCGTCAGATGCCAGTCTGATGACCTGCTTTCCCCCGTCAGGCGTCTTCCGGACCATAAGCAGACCTTCCGAGGGAAGGACCGCTGCGGTCTGATCAGCCGCGTAGGCCTCGGGGTACATTTTTCCCTTGTATCTGTATCTGCGGGGATAGATCTCCGAGTTGGACTGAGTCAACCTTCTGAAGACGAATGCGGGAACCTTTCCCACGTCCTTAAGGGTTAGTATAGACAGTCCGTGAGCCTCCTCTCCTTCCAAATCGGGATCGTAGGGAAGAATAGAGCCCAGGTACATTCCTTTGCGGTCAAAGGTGCTGATAAAAGCCTGCGACCTCTCCTTGCGGCGGCGAATTCCGACATGAAGCACGTGAAGCAAACCGCTGGCGTCTACAGCCATTGCTTTGATTTCACCACACAGGGGATTGCCCCAGCCGAGGATGCGGTCGAGTTCGGCCTTCAATCCCAGTCCCACACGAACCCTGCACGGGCTTTGTACCGGGTTGCCCGAGTCGTCTTTCCTGTCCCAGTGGAGTGTCTGTTTGAGTCCAGGCTTGAAAGGAGCAGGGGCTTTAGGCCCGAGCATGCCGGCAGCGATGTGGCGGACGATCTTTCCCTCAGCATCAAGAATCTCGACTGTGGCATCCGTCGGTGCTTCAACTGCAAATTCGATCTTGACCCTTCCTTCAGACACGGAAACCCTGGGTTTCTGCGAGAACCGGGGCATAGCAGAGGCTGCAGCACCAATCCATGCAACAATGATCATCAGTAAAAAAATCCTCATTCTCATCGTTTTCTCCCTACTGCTTCTCTGTGTAACGAAACCCATAGACAAACCCGTCGTCATTGCCGACCACGATGTGACCGCTTGCAGCTGCAGGCGAGGCGTGGAACATCTTACCCGAGGGAGTCTTCCACTCCCAGAGCTTCCTGGACGGAGTCTTCCCGTCGTAGACGCTGTGAGCCTCGACCTTGCCGGTCATGGTGGCAAGTATCATGATGTCCTTCGTGGTCAGCGGGGTTTCCAGACAGCCCGAACCGCTGGCCTGGCCAAGGGGGTGGTAGGATTTCTCCTCCCGGAGGTTGACTATGCCCATTCCGCGGAAGTACAGCCAACGTCCGAGAAACATCCAGTCACCACTGAAGGCCGGCGCGCCGAACACGGCGTGGCTCGATTTCTTCAGATCCACCTGCTTCATGGCTGCCTCGCCGTTCTCTGGGCAGAAGTAGGCGATGTGGTCCCTGCCGGCATGCGCAGTGACCATGTTGCGGTAGACGGCCAAGCCGTGGACCGATCCTTTCATCCACCGGTACCAGTCGAGCTTGCCGCTATCCAGGTTAAGCGCATAAAGCAGCCAGTCTCCGCTGCCCGCGAAGACCCTGCCCTTGTAGACCGCCGGAGGGGCGTGGATCTCGTGGTGGGTGACGAAACGCCAGAGCTGTTTGCCGTCGGCGAGTGAGAGCGCGTATATGCAGCGGTCCCAGCTGCCGAAGACCACCCTGTTCCCGACGATTGCCGGGGCAGCGCGAACGTAGTCGCCGGTCTGAAACTCCCATTTTTTTTCACCGCTATTCACGCCCAAAGCGTATAATTTGCCGTCATCAGAGCCGAAGACCACCAGGCCCTTACCAACAGCAGGCGAGCAGTGCACCTTGCCCCCGGCTTTAAATTCCCAGCGCTTGCTCCCGGTGTCCAGGTCAAGGGCGAAGAGCTTGCCCGAGTCCGAGCCCACGTAGGCCAGTCCATTGTGGATCGCTGCGCTGGAGTGAACGGCTCCCCCCGTGTCGAACTTCCAGGCCGGTGCGATAGGCAGCTTAATCTTCATATTCAGCCCGCAGCGCTCCGGGCAGCCTCCGTACATAGGCCAGGATGTGCCTCCCGGGACCTTGTCCGTCCCCTTGAATGTTTCACCGCGTCCCGGACTGGAAGGCTTGCCCAGCTTTTTGTAATCCTTTTTCAAGCCTGCGATATCGAAGTCGGGTGTCAATACAGGGCCTTTCATCTGAGTTGAGGAAGAATCTTCTTCCGCAAGCGGTTCGAAACAGTAGACCCATCCCCCGCAGCACATGTATACCCGCCCATAGGCGATGACCGGAGGAGAGCAGGTATTCCTTTCCAAACGATGGCTCCAGACCAGCTTCCGGGTCTCAAGGTCGATCGCACCCAGCGAGCTCACCCCGTACTGCCCGAAGGGAGAATACCCCGGCATCCCGGCTGTACCCATGCCGGAGTAGGCGTATGTGCCGGAGACCGCCGGCTGAGAGCATCTGCTGGCAAAGCAGATGCCGCCCGCCTGACCCAGATATTTCCCTGTCTCTTTGTCGTAGACCCCGTACTGAAGCCTTATACCAGCATTGCTGCCCAGAATGTATTTGTCAGCGATCACGAACCAGTTTGCGCTGTGGAGTCTCCGTATGTCCGTGAGGCCCGGATCCCCTTCAACCAGAACCCGATGCGTCAGTATTCTCTTTTTATTCCACGGGATGTGCCCGCGCACAGCATCCTTGTGCTTTTTCTGAGTTGTCCAGAGGTATTTGCCCGTTTTTGCGTCAAGGATCTCAGGCGACCTGCGGTAGCTCGAGCCGCAGCAGAGAATCTTTCCGTCACTGACCAAAATCACGTGCTTTGTATGCTCCCAGCCTCCTCCGGGACAGGTGTCACGCTGCCAGACCACGCTCCCGTCCCCGGGCTTCAGGGCCACCACCCGGCCCTCGCTGGCTTTCCGTCCCGATTTCAATCCCAGCGGCGGGGCCTTGGAGGCTGAAGCGTAGATCAGCCCGTCCGCGTAGCAGACCTGGCGGCCTAGGTTCCACCCCTCCTGACCGGGCCGATCCTTGCTCCAGACTTCGGGGCCGCCGATCCTCCTGGTCCAGACCTCGGTACCGTCGTCCTGATTCAGCGCCACAACAAAAATGCCCGAGCTGCCCGTGCGCGTGAAGAAAAGTTTCCCCTCGGCAGGCACCAGCTGAGGCGGCAGGATGATCGTGTAGCTGACAAGAGGGTATTTCCATATGGTCCTGCCGGTGTCAGCGTCCAAGGCCAGGACCGCCTTCCCCGTCTTTTTGCTGCGCGTGCCGAGGAATACCCGGTTCCCGGCGAAGCAGATGGTTGACCAGCGTTTACGTCCGTCTATGAGGTCCACACTTGTCCAGACCGGCTCCCCGGTGTCGGCGTCCAGGCTCACCAGCAACCCTTTGGCGGCGCAGACGAAAAGTTTGCCCGCTGCCACGCACGGCTCAGCCCTGAACATGTACGAGGCTGTCCGATAGGCCCATCTGCGGCGGAGCGGCGGCTTGACCGAGGTGTCCGGCGAGCATCCGGTCAGCCCGGGATTGCCCCGCTTCATGGGCCATTCGTAACGGTTTGCAGACTTCTGCGTTTCATTCTTTTTCTCCGCAGGGCCGCACCAGGCTTTATGGACTGTCAATGGGATTAATGCAATCAGCAAGGAAGCAGACAACAGCACCCGAGAAGAAAAACCTGATCGCAGTACAGAAATTTTCTTTAATCTCAGCATATACTAAACCTCCATATAAAACAATTTCTTGTTTGGATTCAGTTTTGTATCCGCTTCAGTGCTTCAGCTGCCGCATACCGGACCACGTAATCCTCATCATTCAATGTTTTTTTAAGCGCTCCTGCTGCACCCTTTGCTGCAGGGCCGATTAAGCCAAGCGACCAGACCGCCTCGCGGCGGACCTCGGCGTCCGTGTCAGCAAGTGCCTTAACGAAGTCGTTGACTGACCCTGCCGCGCCATCGCCCACGTTCCCGAGCGCCCGGGCAGCGTATCTGCGGACAAAGGGATCGTTGGTACCCAACGCCTTCTCAAGCACCGGAACAGCGTCTTTCCCAATCTTCCCCAGCGCAAGCGCCGCGGCACGCTTCACTTCCTTGCGCTCGTCCTTCAACGCTTTCTCAAGCGCAGGAATGGCTGCCTTTGCCGCTGGTCCGCAGGTGCCCAGTACCTTGGCAACAGTGTGGCGCACGCCGTAAGCCTTATCGCCCAGCGCCTCCGCCAATGCTGAGATCACCTCCGCACCAGTCGGGTCGATCTCGATCAGGGCAACGGCCGCCCTGCCGCGGACCGTGCCGGATGAGTCATTCTTGAAGCGTCCAATGAGCGCCGGCACCGCTTCCTTGGCGTCGGCACCCATCCACCCAAGCGCTCTGGCAGCGTTGGCCCTTGCGGCCGCATCGCCGCCCGCGAACACCTTGCACAGACCCGGAATCGCCGGCTTGCCGATGTTACCCAGGGCCCTGGCAGAGAAATACCCGGCATACTTGTGAGGCCAATGGTCCTTGTCCAGGGCTCGGAGCAATTCGGGCATGGCCGGTTCCGCGGCAGCACCCACGCGACTCAGTACCCATGCAACGTTGTTCTGTGCGCTTAAGTCTTTGCCATGTAACCTCTTTGCCAGGACTGGCACAGTTTCCCGAACCTGCTCTGCGGTGAGCCCGATCCGGCCGAGTGCCCAGGCGATGAAACCGTAGGGAGGAAAGTCCCACTTGCCGTGACTCGTGTTCTGCTCGCTCTTGAACGCCTTGATCAGGTTGGGCACGGCATCCTTTGCCGCCGGGCCGATAGCCCCCAGCGCCCAGGCGCAGAAACACACCGCCCACGGATCCGACTTCCCCTTAGCCAGATTCTTGACCAGTTCGGGCACAGCCGGTGCCGCATCCTTACCCATACGGTTCATCTGCTGGATAGCCAACCAGGCCAGTTGGGTATTCCCCTTCCTCTTTATCTCTATGCTCTGCTTTGTGACAGCTGCGACCATTTCCTCCAGCGACTTGTGCCGCCTGCCAAAGCCGGAGAGCTGATCAGCCGGCTTGTCCCAGGGCTTGGTCTGAGGCCTGTCCAGCCGCCAGCGGGTCAGTGCCTCGGCTACCTTGATATCGGCCAGCTCGTTGATGTAGTATTCGATGTAGGTGTAATCCTTGTGACGATCACCCGGCGAGGCCCCGGCAGGGACGATCCTGTTGTTGTCTGCCGGATCGTTCGGGTCCAGCTTGTGAGCTTTCTCCCACGCGTCCGGCATACCGTCATTGTCGGTGTCCGGGGGTGCCTCCCCGGCACGCAGACCCTCCATCAGCCCGCCTGCAGGCCCGTGAAAACCGTAGGAACCGGTGCGTGTGCGCACCTCCGCGATAGTCCGTGCACTGACCGTATCACGGGGCAGGCAGCCGGCATGGGCAAGGACCAGTTCGTAGGCCTCTTCCGCGGTGTGCGTGGGCCCGGTCGGCATGGACCACGGCTTGTCTGTTACGAGCTCCTTGTTGCTGATTGGAGCCCTGTATCCCTGCCAGTCCAGGTAGTCTCCATCAAAGTAGGTCTTGCACCTCTTCTTCCCGGGATTCACAAGCGCAGAAGCTCGCACCAGGGGAGGCCAGTAGGCTCGAGCGCCAATAATGCCGCAAGGCCCGGCCTTCCAGTAGTTGCCCGCCACATTGTGTTGAGCCTGGCCCTTGGCCTTAAACTCTCTCGTCCTGCAACCGTAGTATCCATAACCCACGTTGTACGCTACGTTGTTCCGGAAGTCGATCTGGTATGCGCTGATGGCTGGCGAGCGTCCTGCATGATGGGCGAAAAGGTTATGATGCATGGTCAGGTGCTGACATACGGAGAGCATCGCGAAGTTATGCGGTTCGGCACCACGCTCCAACTGAAGGTCCGACTCCTCGATGCCGCACCATTGGATGGTGAAGCGGTCGTCGCCTTCGCTGTAGCCGGGGTCGAAGCACTCATCGAGGCCCCAGGAACCGGATACGTGGTCGGCGATCGCCCTTTGGCAGTGAAGGAACTCCAGAGAGCGCACGTTCTTGTTCTTCTTGCGTATGTCCCCGCCCTCCGTGGGCCGGACACGCAGGAATCGGATGATTACATCTTTGGTCTTCCTCGAGTAGGGCGGCCTCTTCTCCTTGGGTATATTCAGGTCAGCGATCCTGGTGGAAACCACGCCTTCGACCGTGATCCCCGCGCCCGGTGCAGTCTGGCCGGCGATGGTTATGTTGTCCTGCCGGATGGATATCCACCTTCCGTTCCTGCTCCGGTTGGAGGGTCGAATCAGGCCGCTCACATCGAAGACCACTATGCGAGGACCCTCCCGGCTGCAGGCCCACTGCAGACTGCCCGGCCCACTGCCCTTCAGATTGGTCACCTTGATGACCCTGCCTCCCCGGCCGCCTGTGGCTACAGCCCCAAACCCTTCTGCCCCGGGAAAGGCTGGAAGATCCGCTGGAGCGGGCTTCCCGTTCAGTGCATCGTTTAGAACCGAGGCAACCCGCTCTCCGAGTTTCTCCTTGCCCTTCCGGCTGAAATGGCACCCATCCTTCTTTTGCCATTCCTTGAGATGTGGATGCGTATACCCGTACAGGTCATTCACGGCAATCCCGTTCTTCTTCATGAACACTTTGGCCGCTTCGTTGTTCTTCACTACGAGAGCGTTCGTGTCGTCCGCTTCTCCGTAGAACGAGCACGGGGTTGTGCTCGCCCAAATCAGCTTGGCACCGGTCTTGTTGAGGGTGGCGACTATCTTCTTCAAGTTGTCAATGTACTCCTCGGTTGTATATCTGCGCTTCAGATCCTCCTTCTTGTATTTGCTCAATGCCCTCTTGGAGACCAGCTTTCGATCATGCAGAAGGTGCGTATCCCAGACTCCGAAATTGAAATGGATAACATCCCACGTGTCAGTCGGCATTTTTGACTTGCCCTTACTGTTCTTGCGGCCTAACCACCATTTAACATACTGTACACCGAAACCGGAATGCGCGCAGTTGATAGTGGGCCGGAACACATCCGCTTTTCCGTCGAGCAGTTTGCGAACGGGTACCGTGTACCCCATGGAGATCGAGTCTCCAATAATCAGCACATTTGGAAGGTCCGGATTGTCTGGGGGATTGGCAAAACACTTGACCAGATGGGCCGGCTCCTCCTTTTCAGGCTCCTCCTTGCGGTCTGCGCGGGAAACGGACACTTGTACCAGTAACAGGCCGAATACCATTCCCAACAATACAATCGCTTTTCTGATATCAATCTGCATATGTGCCTCCCGAATTATACTTGAATATTATCCTTCTCACATACAAATTATGTTCTCTTTTCACAGGATACATCTCATAGATTCAGTCTTGTATCCGCTTCAGCGCTTCGGCCGCAGCGTAGCGGACCACGTAATCCTCATCATTCAATGATTTTTTAAGCGCTCCTGCTGCACCCTTTGCTACAGGGCCGATCAAACCAAGTGACCAGACCGCCTCGCGGCGGACCTCGGCGTCCGTGTCCGCCAGGGCCTTGATCAGCGGGGCCACCCCCCCTCCCGCGTCTTTGCCCGTATTGCCGATCGCGCGGGCAGCATACTTGCGGACAAGATTATCGTCACTTCCGACCGCCTTGTCAAGTGTTGGGAGGGCGCGCTTGCCGATCTTGCCCAACGCCAGGGCCGCCGCACGCCTGACCTCCCGTCGCTTGTCGCCGAGGGCATTGGCCAGCGCGGTCACGGCCTTGTCGGCAGCCGGTCCGCTGCACTTGCCCAGTGTCTTTGCGGCATTCACGCGTACATCCAGAAAACTGTCCGCGAGGGCCTTGCCCAGGGCCTCGACAACTGCATCTTCCCCTGGCGCGATCTCGCCCAGGGCTGCAGCGGCCAGACCGCGCGCCGAGCCGGACGGGCTTTTCTTGAGGCATTCAATGAGCGCTGTCTTCGCGCCCCCGGCCTTCGGCCCGATCAATGCCAGTGCCCGGGCCGCATTGGCCCGGGCCAAATCCTTGCCACCGCCTAGGACCTTGATCAGCCCGGGCACGGCCGGTTCGCCGATGTTGGCCAGGGCCCTGGCTGAAAAATAACCGGTGCCGCGTTTCCCCGTGCCCAGCGTTGTGAGCAGCGCGGCCTGTGCCGGGGCCGCCCGATCGTCCAGACGGCTGAGCGCCCAAGCCGCGTTGGCCCAGGCTCTTCGATCCTTGCCGGTCAGCAGCTTGGCCAGGAGCGGGAGGGCCGCGGGCAGTTGCTCATCCGTCATGCCGATCTTGCCCAAGGCCCAGGCGATGTACCCGTACGGGGGGAACCCCCACTTGCCGGAATCCATGCCCTGCTTGCGCTTGAGTGCCTTGATCAGTGCCGGCACCCCGTCCGCAGCCGCCGGGCCTATCACCCCCAGGGCCCAGGCGGCAAACGCGGTCGCCTGCGCGTCCCCATCGGCCGCCTCCAGCGCCTTGATCAGTTCGGGCACGGCCGGTACGGCCTTCTCGCCCATTCGGCTGAGCTGCTGGACTGCGTACCATCCCGCATTGGCTATCTTGCGCCGGGACTTGCCCTCACCGGCCGCCTTCGGGTTCTGGTCCCTGATCACCTTGACCATCTCGTCCAGGGATTTGTACTTCCGGCCCCATGCGGTGAGCTGTCTGGCCGGCTTGTCCCAGGGTTTGGCCGGTTTCGGGTCGACCCGCGCGCAGGTCAGCGCAGCAGCCACCTTGAAGTCGGCCAGTTCATTGATGTAGTATTCAATATAGGTATACCCCTTGTGGCGGTCGCCGGGCGAGGCCCCGGCGGGGACGATCTTGTTATTGTCTGCCGGATCCTTCGGGTCCAGATTGTGGGCCTTTTCCCATGCGTCGGGCATGCCGTCGTCGTCCGCATCCACGGGCGCCTTGCCCGGGGTGAGGCCCTCCATGAGCCCGCCGTCCGGACCGTGCTGGCCCCACCCGCCTGTTTGGGTGCGCACCTCGGCAATGGTCCGTGCGCACACGCTGTCGCGCGGCAGGCAGCCGGACTGGGCCAGGACCAGTTCGTAGGCCTCCTCTGCACTGTGGGTCTTCGGCCGGGTCAGTGCAAACGGTTCGGCCGCGACGATCTTGTATTTCTCTCGCTGGGATACCGAGTATTTCTCCGTGCCCACGTACCCTTCTCGGGCAAAACGGTTGCCGTCGAAAAAGTATCTGGCCCGGTCGATCTTGGACTTGGGGACAAGCCCCACTCTGGAGCAGGTGAGGGGCGGGGCAGCGATGCTGGAGGCGACAATGCCGCCCGGCCCGGTGCGCCACCAGTTGCCGACCATATTGTAGTTTCCGAGGGGTTTCTTGTCCCGGACCGCCGAGGACTTGAACCACTCGATCCGCGTCTCGCCCGGGCCGCAGTTGTATATAACGTTGTTACTGAACTCTGCACGGTAGCAGCCGATGTTCGGTGCACGGCCAATGTGATGTGCGAGCAGATTGTGGTGCATGGTCAGGTTCCCGTCCAGATGCCAGCCGGTGGTCATGGCGTAGTTGTGCGGACGGGGACCCTCAAGATGAATGTCGCTCTCCTCAATGCACGACCACTGGAGGGTAAAGTTCTCGTCGCCTACCCCGTAGCCGGGGTCAAAACACTCGTCCAGGCCCCAGCAGATCGAGACATGGTCGGCGATCGCCCGGCGGCAGTGGAGAAACTCCAACCCGCGCCGGTTGCCCCGGCCCGTGGTCGGCCGCATGCGCAAAAACCTGATAATCATGTCATGGGCCTCCCGGCCCTCAACAACCGGCCTCTCGGCCTCGGGAACACTCCGGTCAGCACGATAGGCGGTGAGTACACCCTCGATCGTAATCCCGGCGCCCGGCGCGGTCTGGCCCGCGATGGTGATGTTGTTTCTGCGGATCGAGAGATACCATCCGGTCTTGGCCCAGTTGGGAGGCTTGATCACGCCGCTCACCTCAAAGACCACGATGATTGGCCCCTTCTGCATGCAGGCCCACTGAAGACTGCCCGGGCCCTTGGGATTGAGATTGGTCACCTTGACCACCCTGCCCCCGCGGCCGCCAGCCGTCGCGGCGCCGTACCCCTCGGCCCCGGGGAAGGCTGGGAGCGGTTCTTCTGCTGCACTGCCAACGCTGATTAATATACATATAACACTTACTGCACATACAAACCAGTAATAAAAAACCCCGCGCATTGTTATACCTTTCAACACAGTTGGACAGCCGAAAAAAGCATATGACCTTCAATCATCAGAGTGATCTCCTTGAATGAGGACAGCCTATTCGGATCACTTAAAAAACGCATCTCTGTCCGCCTTGCCCGATGCCTTTCCTCCCGCGGCCCTGGCAGCCGCAGCGTAGAGGTCCCAGCTCAACTCCTGCCAGCCGTAGAAAAAATCCATGATCGCAAGCCCGCGTGAACAGCAGGGCGCGACCCAGGCTCTTTCGATCCGTTTATTCAGGACCTTGCGTGCATCAGTTGAAAGGGATCCCTGTTTTTCCAGAAACACCCTGGCCTCCGCCTCCTGCAGGCCTTCACGCAGAGCTTCCAGCTGTACGCTTCCTTCCATGCGCGTTCCGGATTCGTCCGGATACGCGAGGAAAGAAATATACGGTCCGTAGTACCCCTGACGGTTCCATCCGTCGATCGAAAAACGGGAGAAGCCACGGTAGACTGTTGTTATAGGGAGCTCCATGGTCTCGCGAAGCTGCCACAAAGGCGGATAAAGAGAAAAGGACATATTGTCACTGTCGTCGCGTGCAAGAGCAAGGACATTCTTCGGATCGCTCCAGCCTTTGAGACTCTCCACTTTGTAGGTATCGAGCAGGTAGCACCTGCTGGGACGCTTGCGCATGGTGCCGTTCTTGCGTTTGACAAGCATCTCAACCATCTTATACTTCATGAAAAATGGCGCCTTATTATGAGTGCCCCGTATCGCTGTGCGCCAGGATTCAAATGCCTTGGATTCTCCAAGGGGCTTCTGGTTATCATAGTGAGAGACACGGGCCCAGCCCACGGTGGGTACTACTTCCGCCAGGGCCTCTGCAAGCACCTTGCTGTTAGGCTCTATGGAATCGTGGTACATGCCCCAGTGGATCCGGTTGTCACTGAATCCGAGTTCGTTGAGATGTACCCTGACCGCCCTGGCGCACTGTATCCAGCGCTTTATACCCGGACTGTCCTTGGAAAAGGGTTTCACCTCTGAGAGCTTGCGCCCTAGCCATTTCTTACTCGGCTTTTCGCCGGGTTTAAGCGGATGGAACGGTTTCTCCTCGCCTGTTTTAGGATCCCGAAGTGTAACCATGCCCGGCGGGCCGCCGCATGTATAATACCCGCTCTTGACCGTGGAAAGCGTCAGGTACACTATTACATCCGAGTTCTTGTGGCTGTATTTCTGCCAGAGTTTGAGGTACCTGTCCATGAGAGTGAAATCATAATCATACGTATCGTTCCCCTTCTTTATCCATATGACCATGGGATCCTTCCTGTTCCGCATGTCAGAGTCGTGTATCACCGGAACCCCCGCAACACGGGCCCCGAGCTTTCCTGCCCAAGCCATTGCCTCCTCTACGAGCTTCCAATGTTTGCTGCTCCAGGGCTTCACTTTGACCCATTCTGCAAGTGACCACGGTGATTCATCGATTCCGGCATAAGCAACGAACTCCCGCGGATCAGGAAGCTTCCAGTCGAATACATAGAGCCGGACATTCATTGTAACAGGCTTCATTCCGTTGGCCGAGACTGTAACATTGCCTGTGTACCGGCCCGGAACTGCATCAGCCGGAACCTTCACGGTCAGCCAGAATGAACGGCTTGTATCGGCAGGTATCGTGGAAGGAGCCTTAGGAGTAAGAGGATCAAAAAATTCGACCGGCCGGCCGTAAGAGTATGAATAGCCGAACACACTCAATATATCTCGCGGCCTAAAGCCATGAGCGCACTTTGCTCTGCGGGTATGCAGGGAGAGAGAGCCTCTGCCCCCACGTCCGATTTCGTCCATCTCCAATATTTTTTGGACATTCACCGGCCGCGGCCACCGAACGGTGACAGCAGTGTCCGGAAACACGGCCCCTCCAGGTCCTGTCAATGTGCCTATTGTCGCAGAGGGGTTCTTCAGTTCCCGGGTTGTGCCTATGACCGCCTGTGCAGAACAGACCCCGTTCCGGGCGCATGCGAGTTTCATTGCGCGTTTCTCCTTCACACCTCGCTCGAGAAAATCCCCCGGTCCTACCCAGCGATGAATATCCTCTGCCCACACATGAACACCTTCAGGCCGGGAATCAGCGGATAGGACCGAACTCTCAGGAACTGCCTGGAGCTCCACCCTGTCTATGCTCCCGTGCGACAGGCCGTAGGCTCTGCAGAGAACGGCTCCGTTCTTGGGCGCGGATCTCTTTTCAATGGCCAGAATATTGATGCCCGGTTTGAGAAGGCTGGCAGGAATCTCTGCTTCCATAATACGCCGCCGCAGCTTATCCACCTCCCTGGCAAGCTCCTGACCTTCTTTGTCGATTATTTTGAATTTTCTGCCATCAGAGAGATCCGTACCGGGTTTGGGGCCGAAAGCCCACCATTTTCCATACATTAGTTTGTATTTCTTGCCAAGGGCAGCGTTCTTGGGATCGACCGGATGATAGGCTTTGAGAGGATAGGGCTCGGCAAAATGTTTCTCCGCAAGAACACCTTCGGACGGAATATGGCCGCGTCCCACTTCATGTCCGTTCACCCAGACGATCACACCCCCGTAGTACCTGATCTTCAGTCTGAGTCTCTTTACCCTGGCCGGATCCGGGACCAGAAAGCGTGTTCGGACGCACATCCGCCGCACAAACTGCGCACTCGGGACCGGCGTGCGTGCGGTTCCGGCAAGCAGGGGCATATCAACAGGCAAACGCTGAACCGGCCATACAGAATCGTCAAAGTCCGGAGTTGCCCAGTTTGCAGGTGGGCCCTCTGTTGTCGGGTTGTGAAACGTACTCTTTACCAGGAAACCTGCGTAGCGTTTTGACTTCCCGCGCACCTGAAGCTTACCCGAACGGTCCAGATAGCAGATCGGCCCATACGTCAGGTGAAAACGCCAGTAACTGCCCGTGGTGACGATCGGTCTGGGGGATGGGAGTTTCAATTTCTCTTTAGAGTCACCGGTAACAGCCGCAGCCAGCAGCGCCACAGTAATCAAACCCATCCGCAGTATATAACATATCCTCGATCTTAACATGGCGGCTCCTCCATATAAAAGATGTTTCTTCGTCCCATTATTTCTGATTTCCGTTCAGTGCAATATTCACCTCGGCAGCGAGGTTGTAGAGTTTCTCGGAGTACCCCTGTATGTCTGAGGCCGCAATCCCCCGCATCTCGTAGTGGTCATTGGCCTTCATGGCAAGACGGACGCGTGTATCCAGGAGAGCCTGGGCACGTCCGGCCAGATCCTCGCCAAGTTTAGCCCGCTTGGCCTTGTCGGCAAGGGTTTTCTCTATAAAGATACGCGCCTCGATCTCCTGAAGATTAGCACGCCATGCCTCTATACGGATCGTGCTCACCGGCCCGTTCCTGCCAACTGCCAGCACTTCAGTACCGCAGCACCGGAGTGAAAGCTGCCCCCAGGCTGTCTCACGAAAGCGGCCTGCCAGGAAATGCCTCTTTCTGCCCCGTTTGTCCTTAAGGACCTTCCAGAAGTCGGCCCCTATGCGGCCGTACCCGTGCAGGCCGCAGTCCCCTCCCCTCCTCACCCGGGTTACGAGGGATTCCAGGCGTAGACGCTGGATCGTCGCATTCCGTGGTGCCTGTCTATTCATTACCCGTATCTGGTTCTCAGGGGGATTTTTCCACACGTAACCCCTTCCCAGGTCAGGGTCCTGAGACCTTCCCACCCCGCTCCAGGCTGCAGCCCCGTATCTAACAGGATACTTCCTCCCATCCGTCTTGTTCCACTTCCGGCTGCCGATGGGGTTGCTGCCCTTGCCGCCAATCTCTGTGCGCGGTACATGCGCATGCATCATCCACTTAAGTCCGCCTGAGGCAGCGTCCAGGTCTGCCAGAGACGTGTCCGTAGGCGTGTAGTCCCCGGCCATGCCGAGTGTCAGGGAGCCTGCCATGCCGTGTTTGGCCAGAATTCCCTTTATTCCCGCAACTACCGGTTTCCAGAACTCAACACACTCCGGAGTTCCCCATGCCGGGCCTTCGGCTTTGCTCAGTTTTCCTGTCTCAGGATCAACGACCGTGAGGAGTATCTTGTGGTCTCCTCGGGGGCCGCAGCCTGCAAAATTACCCGAAGTCCAGGGGGCTCGCCAGCAGTAAAGGCAGACTAACGGGATTCTGCCCAGGTGACTGACTGCAAGGTCAAGGTATTTTTTTGCGATGCTGAAGTCAGGTTCGTATGTATCGCCTTTTTTACGGAACCGGATCATGCCGTGTTCGTTGCCGAAGTGTGTCTTGCGCTGGGCAGTAATGTAGATAGTCTTGTCGCCCACATGGCTGAGCAGTCCGAATGTTTTATCCAGAAGCTTCCAGTGTTTATCCGACCACATGGGCACTCCGTACTCCATGGCCACGGAATCAGGCGACTGGATCAGGTCAAGGAACGTGGTAAACTCTGTGCTGTCCGGCAATGTCCAGTTTACAACGTGCAGGTTCAGCAATACCTCAACCGGCTTCTGTCCCTGGGCGCTCACAGTGATCCTGCCGCGGTAGTCGCCGGGTTTAGCATCGGCAGGCACATGCACAGTGATCCAGACCGGTTGTACCGCACTGCTGTTGTGCACCTTCACTTCTGACGGCGGAAGCTCATCCAAACCGTCAAAAAAGTTCCTACCATATGAGTAGAAAACGGGAATCGCGTAACGGACCTGGATTTCCGAGGCAGGTATCCCGGTGCTCCCGGGTCCGCTCAGATCAGAGGACTCCACTTTCAGTTCATTGATCGGTGCGGCTGAACCCGCCATCAGGCAGGCGGAATAGACACCGTTCTTCGCGCCGTACAGACATATCGGCGCAGGCTGCTCCAAAGAAGGTTTAAAATCACTGAATGTAGGCACCTGGGCCGGGGATTGGTTCCAGACCTGCAATCCCCGGGGTAGGCCGGCAGGGTTCGCCTCCGGGACTACTGTGAGGCTTACTGACCGTATGCCCACCCGCGACCACCAGCATTTACGCTTTATATAGCCTTTCCCCTTCATTTTACCTGTAAACATGACTTCCGCTGCAGGGGCCCGATGCACCTCACAAGCAAGCACATTGGTGCCCTTGCGAAGCATTGAGGCCGTGATCTTAAAGTTTTGTATGGTCCGCAGCCGAAGCGAATCTTCCTGGGCTTTCCATTTATCAAGAAGGTACCCCTTTTCGTCAACCCAGGCCTTTTCGGGATACTCCTGAGCAGGGGTGTCAGGGTTAATCTCACCGTCCGGCATATGCTTGCGGGTTAATTCCCTGCCGTTCAGATAAATAACCACACCCCCGTGATAGGCAATCGAAAGCAACAGGTCCCCGGCTTGGGCGGGATCCTTTACAAAAAACTTTCCCCGAAGACACACAAGCGGCAGGCTGCGGTAGCCCAGCTTGCCCATCTGGGGGCCTTTGTACTTGCCGAAGCAGAAGGGGCCGCGCAGCCGCGCCCACTGACTGTCGTTAAAATCCGGTGTCTGCCAGCCCTTTGCAGGAGCCCCCCAGAAATGTTTTTTGGGATGCACGCGCAGGACATATACATGCCTTCTTTTGCCGTTCACTTTCGCGTATTTTCTCTCAGTTGCCTCAGAGGAAAGAACGTGAGCCAGTTCACCGGACGTTGTCCTGACCAGATCGGTGCCCCATGCATAGCGGCAGCGCCAGAAACTTCCTGTATCAAGAAGGGCCTGTTGTGAACCGGAGGATCCGTCTCCCTCATCCTCTTTTCCGTTCAGATAACCTGACATCAGAAATAAACATGCTGCTGCAATACATAGTGCAAATAATGTCATTTTTTTTCTTTTTCTCATCAGTAATCCTCCTATTCTTTTTTTCATAACGGCCTTATGGGCCCGGTTTTTCAATCAGACGCCTCCTGATATCCTCACTTCGTACCTGCTGCCACGTGGCCCCACCGTCCTCCGAAGCAACCAGAACGCGCGGCATGTTGCTTTTATTGCCTGTGCCGAAGTATGTGAAACAGGCGTAGAGGTTGTCAGCGCGGTCACGCACCAGCTGGTGATAGAAGCACATGTATCCGCGCTTCTGACTCTTGGGCTTCAGGACAAAGGGCACGCGTTTCGACCACGTGTCCCCCTGAGCGGGCTTGGACTGGTACACCACTCCTCCCCCGGGATAGCTGCGGTACATGGCGTGCAGCACGTCCCTGCCGTCGCAGGCCAGGGCCGCGTAGGTCTGGCTGAAGCTCATCCTCGCGGGCTGGGTCCAGCCCTCCTGGATCGTGTCTGGCTTGAGCGACCTCGTATATAGGAAGGGGCCTGCATGCGCGCCCCCCACCACGTGCAGGTGCCCCTTGCTGTCAACGGTAATTACCGGTGTAGAGTGCACGTCGACCTTGCGCGGGGTCGCGTTAAAGAGGTGTTTTTTTGCCACGACCTTGCGCGACTCCCGGTCGTACGTGGCCACATAGGTGGGATTGCCCTTAATCTCCGGGTTGTATTCTGCGTAGACAAAGTGGGTGAGCCTGCCCGTTGTCACCGCGAACGAGTGTCCTCCGGAGTGGGCCCCCAGGCCGAAGCAGAGCCGAGTGACCTCGACCGGCTCCAGAATCAAGCGGCCGTTCTTCTTCTGAGGCACACAGATGGAGAGCACGTTTCGCCTTGAGAACGGGCTGACCTTCTCACCGTAGCCCTTGATATAAGCGATGGCCGGTGCACCCTTTTTGAGATTGTGGCCGGTGCGGGTCTCAAGATGGGCCCCAATCCAGTTCTTTACGGGCAGTCTGTAAGCCTGAAAGGATTTACCCAGATCCGGTGAGTAGACCAGATAGTATCCCTTGTCCTTTTTCCGGGACGAGGGGGAACATGTCTGCGCAATACAATAGAGATGGTCGTCCGAGTCAATGGTGATGGATCCGATCCCGTGCTTCAGAAGATCGAATGCGAATTCCCCGGCAATATCAGCGATTGCGGAACGGAAGGAAAACTGCACCCACTTTCCGTCGCGCCAGGTTGTTATTTTACCCGCCATGTCCGGTCTCTTGTCGCCTTTGCTGTTTGCAAAAGAGTGCAGAAGGTAGGGTCGGTTGCAGCTGTCAAATGTCAGGTGCGAAGGCCCCTGATATCCCCGCCCGGAGACCAGCTCCTCCAGCTTGCCTGACGGCGGTATCTGGAAGGGAGCCTCGTTCCCGCCGGCGTAGAGGGCAGGCGGCAGTGTGGACAGCAGTATGGCCAACAGTGCCCACAGGGTTCGTGCACGTGAATTGGCTCTGATTCTCATCGGGGACCTCCCCGAGTGCCGCTGTTAGACCCAACCGCCGTATGACGGAAGAAGCGCTCCTTGTCGGCTTTGGTCGGCGGCTTGCCCCCCGCGGCCTTGGTTGCAGCGGCATACAGGTCCCAACTCGATTCCTGCCAGCTGTGGTGATACTCCATGATCGACTGCCCCCTCGAGCAGGCCGGCGCGATCCAGACACGCTCGGTCCGGCGGTCCAGCACCTTCTGGGCCGCTGCCGGGACGGACTCCTGTTTCTCCAGGAATATCCTGGCCTCGGCTTCCTGCAATCCCTCGCGCAGGGCCTCGAACTGCACACTGCCGAGCATACGCGTCTTGGACGTATCCGGGTATGTCAAGAAAGAGATATACGGCCCATAGTATCCCTGCCGTGCCCATCCGTCAATGGAAAATCGCGAAATGCCCCGATACGTTGCCGTGATCGGAAGCTCCATGGCTTTGCGGAGCTGCCAGAGCGGCGGGTAGAGACTGAAACTCATGTTGTCGCTGTCATCGCGGGCCAGGGCCAGGGGATTATCAGGGTTGCTCCACCCCTTGCAGCTCTCGACCCGGTATGTGCCGGCTATGCCGAACTTGTAGCGTTTTCTCCCCTCCTTTTTCCGGCTGCATTTCATGGAGAACGGCGTGTTTTCCGCGCCCCGGATCGCTGTGCTCCAGGAGATAAACGCTTGGCCCTTGCCGATCGTATTCTGCTTGCTGAAATAATGAGAGACCCGGGCCCAGCCCACGGTAGGTATTGCTTCGGCCAGGGCCTCTGCAAGCACTTTGCTGTTAGGCTCTATGGAATCGTGGTACATGCCCCAGTGGATCCGGTTGTCACTGAATCCGAGTTCGTTGAGATGTGCCCTGACCGCCCTGGCGCACTGTATCCAGCGCTTTATACCCGGACTGTCCGCTGAAAAGAGTTTCACCTCTGAGAGTTTACGACTCAGCCATTTTTTGCTCGGTGTTTCGCCGGGTTTAAGCGGATGGAACGGTTTCTCCTCGCCTGTTTTAGGGTCCCGAAGCGTAACCATGCCCGGCGGGCCGCCGCATGTATAATACCCGCTCTTGACCGTGGAAAGCGTCAGGTACACTATTACATCCGAGTTCTTGTGGCTGTATTTCTGCCAGAGTTTGAGGTACCTGTCCATGAGAGTGAAATCATAATCATACGTATCGTTCCCCTTCCCGCCGTCGCCCGCCGGGCTATGGCGGATCTTTGATTTTACCCATGTGACCATTGGATCCTTCCTGTTCCGCATGTCAGAGTCGTGTATCACCGGAACCCCCGCAACACGGGCCCCGAGTTTCCCTGCCCAAGCCATTGCATCCTCTACGAGCTTCCAGTGTTTCGGGCTCCAGGGCTTCACCTTGGCCCAGTCTGCAAGGGACCATGGCGACTCGTCGATCCCGGCATAGGCAGTGGATTCCGTGAGCGGAGGGAGCGTCCAGTCAAACACGTAGAGGCGAACCTCGATCTGAACGGGCGTCATGCCTGCGGCCGAAACTGCCAGAATGCCTGTATAACGACCGGGTGTTGCATCCGGTGGGACATTGATCGTGAGCCACACCGGTCGACTGGTATCAGGGCCAATTGCGGCCGGTGCCTCAGAGGCCAACGGGTCAAAGACCTCGGCCGGAAAGGAGTCCTTCCTGTTACCGGTCCGGTGGCCGCGGCTGAGGGCGGCGCGCTTCACATGCATCCTAATGCCGGTCCATCCGCCGCGGCCGATCCCCTTTGTATGGGCAGAACGTACATTGACCGGCCTGGCCCAGCGAACGGTCATGGCGGCTTCCGGAAGCACGATACCCCCGGGCCCGGTCAGTTTGCCCGGTTTGGCCGAAGGCTTCTCAAGTTTTTGTGTTGTGCTGATAACCACCTGTCCGGAGCAGGCCCCCCTGCGCGCGCAGGTCAGCCTCAGGATGCGCTTCTGCCTCACGCCCGGCTCAAGGAAACTCTCGGGTCTGACCCATTGATGGATATCCTCGGCCCAGACCTGGACGCCCTGAGGCCGTTCTTCTGCAGAGAGGACCGACCCGTCAGGTGTAGCGTATAGCGCCACGTCTCTGATGCTTCCGTGGGACCAGTGCGCGCCCCATTCCTTCCGGGCCTCGTTGAGGGGAGCGCACCGCTTCTCAATGGACAGCACATTGGCTCCGCGTCTCAAATGCGCTGAGGGGATGTCGACCGACAGCTCGCGGCACCGGAGGGCGTTTACCTGACGGATAAGCGTTTGAGCCTCTGGGGCGTATTTCTTGTACTTCCGATGGCCCGGGCCGTAAAAATGCCACTTGCCGGACCGCCGCAGGACGAGCTTGTGTTTCTTTGCCAGTTCCACGTGTTTCGGATCCACGGCCTGGTAGGCCGCCACAGGATAGGGTTCGGCATAGCCCTCTTTTGCGAGCGAACCGTTGGACGGAATATGGCCGCGGCCCACTTCGTGTCCGTTCACCCAGGCGATCACTCCCCCGTAGTACCTGATCTTCAATTTCAGGTCCCTGACCTTTCCGGGATCGGGCACAAGGAATCGGGTCCGGGTACACATGCGCCGGACGAACTGCGCGTCCGGACTCCTCATGTTTCGGCCGCCTGCCGCCTGGGGCATGTCCGTGGGCATACGCACTACGGGCCAGCTCGAGTCGTCAAAGTCGGCCCCGGTCCAGTCCTGTGGGGGCGGGTCCGTGGTCACCTGATGATAGGTGGGGGAGCAGAGGAAACCGCAATAGCGTCTCACCTTTCCGCGGAGGCGCAGTTTGCCCTGGGGGTCGAGATAGCATATGGGCCGCATGGTCATGTGAAACCGCCAGAGGCTCCCGGTGCTCACGATCGGTCTTGGGGACGGGGATTCAGACTTCTCCTTGGAATCACCGGGCGCGGCACCGGCCACGGAGAGAAGCGCAAGGATAATAAAACCACATCGAAACCCAGAAAGTATTTTTGATCTCAACATGTCGGCTCCTCAATAAAACAGACATTTTATTGTCACATCATTTCCGAGTATTTTTCGAGTTTATACCTGTTAATACGAACGGCAATGCAAAGCTCTTTGTCATTTTTTTATTCTCCTTATGGTTTCTTTGGCAGCGTACCGGACCACGTAATCGTCATCATTCAATGCCTTTTTCAAGGCTCCGGACGCCTTCGCTGCATCAGGACCGATCAGCGCAAGAGACCAGACCGCCTCACGGCGAACCTCACCGTTCGTGTCAGCAAGGGCCTTGACAAGTATGCCCACTGCATTTCTGCCTATGTCTGCTGCAGCCCGGGCCGCGTATTTCCGAACGAGCTTGTCCCTGCCGGAAAGCGCCTTCTCGAGCGCAGGAAGGGCATCGTTGCCGATCTTTCCAAGCGCCAGGGCAGCAGCGCGCCTGACCTCCCGACGCTTGTCACCGAGGGCTTCTGTCAGGGCAGGTATGGCCTTCCCGGCTGCCGGGCCATACGTGCCCAGAGCTGTTGCAGCACTGATACGCACGTCAAGGAAATCATCCTTGAGCGCCCCGGCCAGGGCATCGATCGCTGCTTTTTCCGGCGGTATGATTCCGGCCAGGGCCAGGGCAGCCCGGCCACGCACCATGCCGGAAGCGTCCTTATTGAGACACTTTGCAAGTGCTGGAACCGCTCCTTTGGCCTTTGTTCCCATCCATCCCAGTGCCCGGGCTGCGTTCGCCCGTGCAGCCGCGTTGCCATTGCCAAGAGCCTCGATCAACCCAGGGATTGCAGCGTCGCCGATGTTGCTCAAAGTCCTGGCAGCAAAGAAGCTGTGAGGCCTGGCCGCTGATTTTGCCTCAAGCGCTTTCAAAAGCTGAGGCAGGGCCGGTGCAGCCCGTTTGCCGAGACGGCTGAGCGCCCAGGCCGCATTGCCCCAGGCGTATGTATCCTTGCCCACGAGCAGCCCGGCCAGAAGCGGTACAGCCTGTGCAGCCTGTTCCTCATTGACCGTGCCGGTCTCGGTAGGCAGGATACTGCCCAGTGCCCAGGCAATGTACCCGTATGGCGGAAAGCCCCACTTGCCCGAGGTTGCAGGCTGTTCGCGTTTGAGCGCCTCGATCAGGGCCGGTATCCCGTCTCTGGCTGCCGGACCGATCACCCCCAGGGCCCAGGCTGAAAACGCAGTCGCCTGCGCATCGCCTTTCGCAGCATTCAGGGCCTTAATGAGTTCCGGAACGGCGGGTGCCGCTTTGTTGCCCATACGGCTGAGATGCTGGACCGCATACCATCCCGCGTCCGCTGTCCTGTGCCGGGATTTTTCCTTGCCGGCTTCTTTCGGGTTCTGTTCCTTGATCACCCTGACCATTTCGTCCAGGGTCTTGTACTTGTTGCCCCATTGGGAGAGCTGTTTGGCCGGCTTATCCCATGGCCTGGGCGGTGTCCGGTCCAGCCGTGCCCGGGTCAGCGCTTCGGCCACCTTGAGATCGGCCAGTTCGTTGATGTAGTATTCTATATAGGTGTATCCCTTGTGGCGGTCGCCGGGTGAGGCTCCTGCCGGAACGATCTTGTTATTGTCCTTGGGATCGGTCTGATCCAGGCCATGGGCCTTTTCCCATGTATCGGGCATGCCGTCGCTGTCCGTGTCTGCTGGGGCTTTTCCCGGAGTCAGGCCTTCCATCAGGCCGCCGTCCGGACCGTGACGGCCCCACCCGCCTGTGCGGGTGCGTACCTCGGCCATGGTGCGCGCGCCTACTGCATCACGGGGCAGGCAGCCGCCGTGAGCCAGAATCAGTTCGTATGCCTCCGCTGCACTGTGCGTGACCGGCCGGGGCATGGCGAACGGTTCATCAGCCACGACCTTGTCCTGTTCCCGCTGCCGGACCGAGTATCTCTCTTTTCCTACGTATCCGACGCGGGAAAAGTAATTACCTTCAAAAAAATACCTGGCCCGCTTTCCCTTGGATTTGGGGACCAGTCCCTCTCTGGAACAGACGAGGGGCGGGTTTCCGATGCTGCCGGCAACGATACCGCCCGGACCGGTCCGCCACATGTTGCCGTCCACGTTGTACATTCCCACAGGCATTGTATCCCGGACCGACGCAACGCTGAACCATTCTATCCGGGTCTCGCCCGGGCCGCAGTTGTACATGACGTTGTTGCTGTACTCCGCATGGTAGCAGCCCATGCAGGGCGCCCGGCCGATGTGATGGGCGAAAAGATTGTGGTGCAGGGTCAGATATCCGTCCACCCAGCTGGTAAGCATACCGTAGTTGTGCGGACGGGGGCCTTCAAGATGGATGTCGCTCTCCTCGATGGTGCACCACTGGACCGTAAAGTGGCAGGACCCTTTGCTATACCCCGGGTCGAGGCACTCGTCCAGGCCCCAGCACGCGGACACGTGGTCGGCAATCGCCCGGCGGCAGTGGAGGAACTCAAGGGCACGCAGGTTGCCCCTTCCCGTAGTCGGCCGCATGCGCAGGAATCTGAGAATAATATCATGGACCTCACGCTCCTTGATGACCGTCTTCTCGCCCTCGGGAACACTTCGGTCACCGAGCCGGGCAGTCACCGTGCCCTCAATCGTGATGCCTGCGCCCGGTGCGGTCTGGCCCGCGATCGTGATGTTGTTCCTGCGGATAGAGAGCCACTTTCTTCCCTTGGACCGGTTGGGCGGTTCAATCACACCGCTCACATCAAAGACCACGATGACCGGCCCTTTCTGCATGCAGGCCCACTGGAGTGACCCTAGACCCTTTGAGTTGAGATTGATCACCTTGACTACCCGCCCCCCCCTGCCGCCTGTGGCTACAGCACCGTACCCCTCAGCACCCGGGAACGCAGGAAGGACAACGCCCGGTTCCTCTGCTGCGATGCAAACGTTGCTGAATATGAGAATAAGACCTGCTGCCCATGCAATCCGATACTTTAAAAATTTATGCATTGTTTAGCCCTCCTAGAACAATCTACTTTTTATTCACGGGAAACAACCTTCGCTTGAAACGTAAAGTTTTGTTTAATTTCCTTTGTATTGCAATGTTATAGAACTTGCAGTGCCGCGCCTTCCGAATTCGTCAATGGGTGCTACCTCGAGCCTGTTTATTCCCTGTTTGAGCTGCCACGTAAAGGGATTCTTAACACCGGACTTCGTACGGTTGTCGATCTTTACCGCATACTCTTTAAAAAAGGGCATTGAGTGGCCCAGTTGAACCATAAGCTTTCCCTCTTCTTCCGTCTTAACCAGCCTGAAACTGGCCTGGTCCACGGTCCAGTAGAAGTCGCGCATCCGTGTATACCAGTCGCGAACCCCTTTGCGGGGTGGCGTCTTCTTATCCACCCAGAACGGATATCCGCCATAGCCGGCATCCCCCCCGAATCTGCGCGGATTCGCCTTTGGGTGGGAGTTGAAATCGTTGCGCGGCGTCATCTGCACAAAGCCCGCAGCTAAGTACCCGTGCCGCCAGCCCCAGTTGTAGCCCTTGGGCATGGGCGTACCGTACTTCCACGGGCCGAGCCGGCTGCCGATATGCTTTTTGCCGCCGACCTCGCGGACCCGGGCATGCGACTCCCGGTTGCGCCAAAGCCAGTTCATATCCTTTCCCGAGGGTACGAAATTGTCTGCCACCACACTGTGCATCTCGATCAGATTCATGGGAATTTTTGTCTCTTTGTCAAAGTAATAGTTGGTAAGCGACGGGTCAAAGTAGACCCATTTTCCCAACGAGGGGACCCAGATTTCAACGACCTCGTGGGACATATCCCGAAACCCGACCATACAAAGATGACGCGCCTTGTACCCCAGCGCAGTTGCAGCAGAAACAAGCACCTGGGAATAGCTCATACAATGGCCGTAGACCGTGGGCTTTCCGTCCCTGACCTCGAAAACCTTCTCGATATCCCACAGATAGTATCTGCGGGACCCGGTGGCGCGCTCTCGCCCGGTCCTTCTTACGTTCTGACAGCCGCCCGTCCAGTCCATCAGCTTCACCAGTTTCTCGAAATCGTCCTTGCCGCCGGCGATGACCTCATCGAGCTTAGCCTGTTTACGGAACCTGGCCAGCTTTTCCTGATCAGGCCGTTCATACCTGAACTCGATGGGGCTGCGGATAATCTTCTCGATCCGCTTCTCAACAACTTTAATTGTGCCCTTCCACGTCTTTCCGGGCACAAAAAGAGGTTTGAGCTTTATACATGTCACAACGGGAAGTTCCTCGGGCTTTTGAGCTTCGAACATGATCCGGACCTGGAGGAACCTGCCGTTCAGCTCCCCGATCTCCCCCTTGAGACCGTCCAGGACTTTCCAGACGGACCAATGTTCCTGATCAAAAGGATTCACTCCGCTTCTGACACCAATCCTAAGGCCCGCACCACCGGGAACGTCTGCCTGCAGATCAATCTCTACACGTTTCACACTGCCTTCCAAGCTGAGCAGGCCTTCCTGCCGGCCCAGGTCGATCGGATCGGTGATTATACTTCCGTCAGGCTTTTTGCAAAACTCGAATACCCGGGTATCAAGCTGCAGCTGTCTGCCTTGGTCAATCAGGACGGTCCTGGCCGCATCATAGCCGTTATACAGGGCATCGGCATCCAGGAGTATCTCTCGACTCTTGTCCAATGCTTTAGCTTCTCTGCCGCAGACGGCAACAGCCCCCAGGAGCAGGAGCGTTCCTGCTACATAAACCGTTACCCGGATATAATGAATCATAGATCATCCTAAAAACCGTTTTTTCATTATCAACACCTGGATACAACACCTCGGTCTAATGGACAGCACAGGACTCCGCTGCATGATACCCCAGCTTAACCTTTACGATCCGCTCGTTTACCGTGTCCACGATATATACGCCGTAATCATTTACAGCAAGATAGGGCGCATAGGAAAATGCAATGCCGGGATGCGGGGGCTGAGGCACGGGATTGCCGTGTCCGCGGGCCTTCAGGTCTGTACAGCCACCGAAGTCCAGGAGTTTATTCCCTGCGGAGTCCAGTACGGTTACTGCAAAACGCATTGCATCGGGAACAACGATCCTGCCGTGGCCGTCCAGGCTCCAGCGTGAATTGTGGCAGACACAGCAGTATGTATGGCTTTTTGATCCCACCTTGCGGTACAGTTCTCTTGGAAATCCGAAAGAGGCACCTGTTCCCTGCGGTACCGGCGATACGCCGAAATAGGCCCATTTTTCCCCTTTGACCTTGACCGGGCTGGCCTTCCCGGCACAGTAGCGCCAGTATTCCACCGGCCCGTCGAAGTCAGGCGGCGCCGTGCTCTTTCTGCCGTGCTTCCACGTAACTGCTCCGCCTTCCGGTCCGAACTTCAGAAGCGTGCCCGTATTGACCAGGTACCAGTTCGGCCGGCTGTCCCAGCCCCAATGCTCGTCCGGCAGCTTGGGCGCATCTTCGCGCAGATCCGGCTTCCAGCGGGGAAGTTCCCCGGCATTGTCATAGGCCTCAGGGTAGATCCGGTCTGCCGGTTTGATCGCGTCTGCCACGTATATGCTGCCGTCCCGGTCCACACCCACGTTTGACACACCCTGGGTGAAGCTGATGAGCTTTTCTTTTTTCATGGTCCCGTCAGGCCCGAAGACGCTGAGCCATGCCGGACCGGGCTGGGTAAACGGCCGCTTCTTGTAGGACTTGGGCTCAACGCCGTACTTATCCATAGGGCCGGTATGCGGTCCGTATCCCATGGTGCTGTCGTAGTGTTCGTGATAGAGCACGTAGATGTCGCCGTTCGGCGCCACAGTGAAACCTTTGCTGTTGTCACCGTTTCCCCGGGAAGACTGACTCTCGAACTTGAACCCGTTCATGCCGTCTTTGACCGGGATTGGCTTGCCGTTGCAGTCGTATTTCTCAATGAATGCCCAGTTGTGTCCGGCATACCCGAAGACATACAAGTGTCCATCGTGGCCGACATAGAGATCGTTCTGACATTTTACAGGCAGCCTTGTTATTTTTCCTGTTGAGCCGTTTACCCGCAGTACGTTGCCCCTGTCTTTAAACCGTCTATAGATGTCGCCCCAGCGCCACTCCTTGACATAGATCTCGTCACGGTGAGGGTGGGCGGCGATCCGTGTGATACGAGGCGGAAGACGGTCCTTACGGTTCCCGATCGTCATAACCTTGACCAGTTCCGTACCCTTGTCCAATACCTTCCAAATCCTGCCACCCGAAACACTGATCCACAGGATCGGCGGCCCGGATCCGGGGTCCAGCCCGAGGAATGTCTCATCAGAGGATGGGACGGTGAGCCGGGCTGTAGTCCTGCCGTTACCCGAAAGTTTTACAATCTCAGACCCCCTGCTCAGCACATACAGGTCCCCTGTAGCCGGATTCACTGCAAGGCAGGTCGGCTCCGGCACATCGTGTGTGCGGACTGTGTTTCCGTCCGATCTTAACACAACGATCTTTCCGGCGGCTTTGTCCGCAATATAAATATTGCCTTTGGCATCTGTCCCGATACCCGTCGGCGTCTTGAACGTGCCGGTGAGCCATGGTGTCATTGCCTTGTCCTTCCACTGACCCCGGTATATCTTTGTTCCGTCGCTGACAAGGATTGAGTCCTTCTTCGGAATCACCGCAAGGTGATGCGCTGCCGAACTCCTGCCCGGGAGCACGGGACCCGGAGTAATTGTGCTGTCAGAGGCAATCGCTGCCACACAACGGTCTTCCTCCTGGTCAAGCACCATGAGAAAGCCGAGTTTCTTCGAAAATGCCATACTTTGGGGCAGTGCATACACGGATGGATAGACCGTGCCTTTGTAGCGGTATTTGTGAGGGTATATTTCAACACCGGCAACATGTACGAACCGCCGGAATATCAGCGCAGGGACTCTTCCAACACCGTCGAGTGTGAACACGGGAAATTCATGGGAGTCCGCCCCCTTAAGATCAGGGCGGTACGGCAGAGACGTTCCCGCATATCTGCCGTTCCGGTCAAACGCGCTTAGATAAGCGTGCCTGATCCAGCGGTTGCTTCCCTTGTTCGAAAGGGGAACCAGTGGATGTCTCTTTCCGGTCAGCTGATGAAGATGAAATACGTGAGGCATTCCCCTGTCATTGATCCCCATAGCCGTGATCTTCCCATAAAGCGGCCCCCCCCAACCCAGGATACGATCAAGTTCGGCCTTCAATCCCAGTCCCACACGAACTCTGCACGGGCCTGCCACCGGCCTGCCGGCATCGTCCTTTCTGTCCCAGTGCAGTTTCTGCCTGAGTCCGGGTTTGAAGGGAGCAGGGGCTTGGGGACCGAGCATACCGGCAGCGAGGTGGCGAATGATCTTTCCCTCAGGATTCAGAATATCGACAGCAGCATCCGTCTGCGTCTCGGCTGCAAATTCAATCTTGACGTTTCCTTCAGACACAGAGACACTCGGTTTCTGTGAGAACCGGGGCATAGCAGATGCTGCGGTACCGATCCATGCAACAATGATTACCAGTAAAAAAATCCTCATTCTCATCGTTTTCTCCCTATTGCTTCTCTGTGTAACGAAACCCATAGACAAACCCGTCATCGTTGCCTACCACGATGTGACCGTCCGCGGCCACTGGCGCAGTGTGGAACATCTTCCCCGAGGGCGTCTTCCATTCCCAGAGTTTCCTGGACGGAGTCTTGCCGTCATAAATACTGTGGGCCTCGACCGTGCCGCTGATCGTGGCAATGATCATAATGTCCTTTGTGGACAGCGGGGTCTCAACACAACCTGAACCGCCGGCCTGGCCACGGGGATGGTAAGACTTTTCCTCTTTGAGATTGACCATACCCATTCCGCGGTTCCATAACCAGCTGCCCAGGAACATCCAGTCGCGGCTGAAGGCAGGTGCGCCGTACACCGTGTGGTACGAGCTCTTCAGCCTCACCTGCTTCATAGCCGGCTCGCCGCTCTCCGGGCAGAAGTAGCCTATATGATCCTTGCCGGAATGCGCAGCGACCATGTCGCGGTAAACAGCCAGCCCGTGAACCGACCCCTTCATCCACCGGTACCAGTCCTGCTTGCCGGTCTCCAGGTTCAAAGCATACAGCAGCCAGTCCCCGCTGCCTGCGAAGACCCGGCCCTTGTAGACCGCCGGAGAAGCGTGGATCTCGTGGTGGGTGACGAAACGCCAGAGCTGTCTGCCGTCGGCAAGAGAAAGAGCATAGATACAGCGGTCCCAGCTGCCGAAGACCACTCTGTCCCCGACGATTGCCGGAGCAGCGCGAACGCAGTCCCCGGTCTGGAACTCCCATTTTTTTATACCGCTATTCACGTCCAAAGCGTATAATTTGCCGTCATCAGAGCCGAAGACCACCAGGCCCCTGCCCTGCCCTGAGCCTGTCGAATGGGCCACAGCAGGCGAGCTGTGCACCTTGCCGCCGGCTTTGAACTCCCACTTCTTCTTTCCGCTGGCCAGATCCAACGCGAAGAGCTTACCCGAATTCGAGCCCGCGAAGGCCAGTCCGTCATGGATCGCCGCGCTGGAGTGGACTTCATCTCCGGTGTCGAACTTCCAGGCCGGCTCAATAGGAAGATTGATCTCGAGGTCCAGGCCGCAGCGCTCCGGGCATCCGCCGTACATGAGCCAGGATGTGCCTCCCGGGGCTTTGTCCGCACCCTTGAATGTTTCAGCGCGTCCCGGACTGGAAGGCTGTCCGGGTTTTTTGTAGTCCTTCTTCCAGCCCGCGATATCGAAGTCGGGTGTAAGCACAGGACCCTTCAGCCGAGTTGAGGAAGAAGCCTCTTCCGTAACCGGTTCGAAACAGTAGACCCATCCTCTGCAGCATATATACACCCTCCCGTACGCAATGACCGGAGGAGAACAGGTGTTGCTCTCCATCCGGTGGCTCCAAACCAGCTTGCGTGTCTCAAGGTCGATCGCACCCAGCGAGCTCACCGGGTACTGCCCGAAGGGAATTTTCGCCGGCATTCCGGCCGTGCCCATGCCGGAATAGGCATACGTGCCCGAGATTGCCGGCTGAGAACACCTGCTGGCACAGCAGATGCCGCCTGCCTGGCCCAGATACTTCCCTGTCTCTTTGTCGTAAATCCCGTACTGAAGCCTTATACCGGCACTGCTGCCCAGAATGTACTTGTCAGTGATCACGAACCAGCTCGCACTGTTGAGTCTCTTGATCTCTGTGACACCCGGATCGCCTTCAACCAGGACCCGATGTGTCAGTATTCTCTTTTTATTCCACGAAATGCGCCCTCGCACAGCATCCTTGCGCTGTTTCTGAGTGGTCCAGAGGGTTTTTCCCGTTTTAGCGTCCAGGATCTCAGGCGACCTGCGGTAGCTGGTGCCGCAGCAGAGGATCCGTCCGTCACTGACCAAAAGCACATGCTTGGTATGCTCCCAGCCTCCTCCAGGACACGTGTCCCGCTGCCAGACCACGCTTCCGTCATCCGGTTTGAGGGCCATCACGCGACCCACGGTGGCCTCCCGTCCCGGATGCTCGACGCGCGGGGCCAGGGAGGCTGCGGCGTAAACCAGCCCGTCCGCATAGCAGACCTGGCGACCCAGATTCCAGCCCGGCGCACGACCCCGTTCCCTGCTCCAGACTTCGGACCCGCCGATCCTCCTTGTCCAGACCTCGGTGCCGTCGTCCTGCTTGATCGCCACCGCCCAAATGCCCTTGCTGCCCGAGCATGCGAAGAAGACCTTACCCTCGGCGATGACCAGCATCGGAGGCAGCATGCCGCTCTGGCTCTTCATGCGGTACTCCCAGAGGGTTTTGCCGGTCTTAACGTCCAGCGCGCAGACCGTCTTCCTTTTGCGCAGGGCGAAAAAGAGCCTGGTCCCGTCACAGCTGAGGAAGGAATAGGCCTTGCGTCCGAGGTCCAGACGACTCCACACGGGCTTACCGGTGTCCGCGTCCAGGGCTGTGATCACTCCATCTGCGCCGTAGATGAAGATCGTGCCGGCGGCCACGCAGGGCTCGGTCCTGAACTTCCACGACAGCGTCCGGTAGGCCCACCTGCGGCGCAGCGGCGGCTTGACCGAAGTATCAAGCGAGCACCCGGTCAGGCCAGGGTTGCACCGGCACATGGGCCACTCATAGTCATTTTCTGCGGAATAAACCTGCCTCCCGATACAGTGGATCAATGTCAATACCAGAATGATGCAGCCGATGCTGTATTTCATGATCGTCCTCCTTTTGAATCAGCCTTCCCAGTACCTTTGATACCGGCAGACGATTCCAGCACTTTACCGTGCTTCAGGAAATATACAAAGAAAGCCAGGGTCTGTTTCAGGGCCTTGCGCGTGGGCCGGTGTCCCGGCCGGTCATTTGTCATAGCTAAACGGTTCTCCCAGCCGAGTAGTTTGTTCACGGCAACGATGTGATTCAGCGCCCGCCACCGGATGGGCTTGTCCGTGTGCTCCTCCTCAGGATCCGGCCCGGCCTGGACAGCAGAGACCATGAAAGGCCGCGGGGCCATAAGTGCTATGAGTTCGTGCAGATCGTGCCCCCTCTTCTTGATCTGCCGGTATGCGCTCGTACCTGTCTGGCTCAGTTTTGCCCCGAGATAGCCGCGGGCCCAGTAGTTCCCGTTTCCGTGTTTGGGATTGAAGATGGTCACACCCGGGTCCGACCAGACCGCACAGGCGAACTTTTCATACAGGCACGACGCAAACAGGGCCCATTTGCCGCCGTAGGAGTGTCCCACAATCCCGATACGCCGGGAGTCGACTTCTTTGAGACTTGCAAGCGCATTGTAGGCATTGGCAGCTGCATACCCCCTGAAGGAGAGAGGGGCGAGTTTCGTATCTTCACGGCTCGGCCAGAAACAGTGCGTACCTTTGAGGTGAGGGGGAAGCTTGATGATGCTTCTGGGCGAATGACGGTCATAGTCAGAAGCACGGCCAATGGCCAGGACCGCGAATCCCTGCTTTGCCAGCTCCCTGGCATACCCGCTCTTTTTATGACGGAGCGGTCCCTCCGGGTAATAATAGGTGGTTACTGCTGCAGGAAAAGGCCCTGTGCCTTCAGGCATCAGGAGATAGGATGTCCACGGGTCCCAATCCGGGACAAGGGTCACCTTGACCGTGTGCTGGACATAGCCTTCCTTTTCTTTCTTGCTCACGTACTCGATTTTTGGTTTATCAATGAGCGCGGGCCATGTTCCCATCATCTCTTCAAATTGCTTTCGGATCTCCGCGCGCCTCCGTTCCCAGTCCTTAGCCGTCTTCACAGGAGTTCCGTTGTAGAATGTGAGCACGGGCTTGTGCGGCCCGAAGTCGTTCTCATATTTTGCGGGGGGTTTGAAGTAGGGTGCAATGATATTCCAGCATTCCTCAGCACTCGCATCCAACGGAAGGGGCTTGGTCCTTCCATATAAACCGCCGAAAGAGGCAAGGAGAATGATTGCCACAATAAACACTTTCTTTTTCATTTCCTACTCCTGATTATGTATCCGTTTCAGAGCTTCACCTGCCGCATACCTGACCACATAATCGCTGTCGGTCAGTGCCCTGTTCAAGGCATCTCTTGCCCCCTCCAATGGTCCGATCAGCGCAAGGGACCAGACCGCTTCACGGCGCACATCAGCGTCCTTATCGGCAAGGGCAGTGACCAGCGCATCGAGTGTGGCCTCCGCGTCTTTGCCCACATTGCCGATGGCCCGGGCTGCATACTTGCGCACAAGGGGATCCCCGCCTGCAAGGACTTTTTTTAAGACGGGAATGGCGTCCTTCCCGATCCTTCCCAGAGCGAGGGCTGCAGTACGTTTTACTTCCCGACGCCTGTCTTCGAAGGCTTCGGTCAGGGCAGATATAGCGGAAGGGCCGCCGCATGTGCCCAGTCCGGCTGCAGCGTTCACGCGCACATCCAGATACTCATCAGTAAGCGCATCAGCAAGTCCATTGACAACGGTTGTGTCCTGCGGGGCGATTCTGGCCAGAGCTTCGGCGATCCGTCCGCGGACTGTGCCTGACGGTTCTTTCCGGAGCTGTTCGGTAAGTACGGGAACAGCTTCATCGGCCTCCGTTCCCATCCATCCCAGTGCCCTCACAGCTGAGGCCCGTGCCCGCCTTGCTCGCCTGCCCCCTATACGGCTCTTAATGACCTTGATCAGTCCCGGTATTACCGGCTTGCCGATGTTGCTTAGCGTTTGTGCAAAGAAATAATCGGAGTATGTTGATCCAAGGTTTTTCAGGAGCTCTTCCTGTGCAGGGGCCGCCCGCCTGCCAAGACGGCTCAGGACCCAGGCTGCGTTGCTTCGCGCACGTCTGTATTTTAAAACCCTGGCTAAAAGCGGTACTGCCTCTGCGGTCTGCTCGCTGTTCATGCCGATACGCCCCAGGGCCCAGGCAATGTATCCATACGGAGCGAAGATCCACTTGCCCCCGGCATAACCCGTGACCTGCTCACGTCCGAGCTCCTCGATCAGTGTCGGAACTCCGTCCCTGGCTGCCGGGCCGATCGCACCCAGGGCCCAGGCAGCAAACGCAGTTGCCTGTGCGTGGCCGTTGGCAGCCCGTAAAGCTTTGATCAGTTCGGGCACTGCAGGCGCTGCCTCCTCACCCATGCGGCTGAGATACTGGACCGCGTACCACCCCGCCTTGGCTATCCTGCGCCGGGGATACTTGCCTTCTCCGTCCGGATCCGCAACCTTCTGATCCTTTATGACCTTGACAATCTCATCCAGCGATGTGTACTTCCGTCCCCATCCGGAAAGCTCAGTAGCCGGTTTGGCCCAGGCTCTGGCAGGCGTCCGGTCAAGCCGCCACTGCGTCAGGGCCTCGGCCACCTTGAGATCGGCCAGCTCGTTGATGTAGTACTCAATAAAGGTGTAATCCTTATGGCGGTCCCCGGGTGATGCCCCCGCAGGTACTGTCTTGCTGTTGTCAGCCGGATCGGCCGGATCCAGACTATGGGCTTTCTCCCATACGTCGGGCATACCGTCATCGTCCGTATCTTCAGGCGGTCCGCCCGGCGTCAGCCCTTCCATCAGCCCGCCTTCGGGACCGTGCCGGCCCCAGGAACCGGTTCCGGTACGTACTTCGGCAACAGTCCGTGCGCTCACGCTGTCGCGCGGCAGGCATCCGGCGTGGGCCAGTACCAGCTCGTAGGCCTCATCAGCAGGATGCAGTGTAAGCGGAGGCATAGCCAGCGGAGTGTTGGAAACGATCCTTTCCTTTTGTTTAACCGAATACAGCTCAATTCCTACATATCCGTCCCGGGCGAAACGGTTGCCTTCAAAAAAATACCGGGCCCGAATGCTCCTGGACTTCGGAACGAGTCCGTTCCTTGAAAAGAGCCGGGGAGGCCGGGAGATGTTCATACTGACAATGCCTCCGGGCCCTCTTTTCCAGTAATTGCCTATCACGTTGTACATACCTATGGGCCGTTTATCCCTAACACTGGACAGACTTAACCATTCGATCCGGCTATCTCCCTGCCCGCAGTTATACATAACATTGTTGCTGAATTCCGCGCGGTAGCATCCTATGCTGGGTGCACCCCCGACATGATTCGCAAGCAGATTGTGGTGCATACTCAGGTGTCCGTCGTCCCAGCCGGTCAGCATGGCATAGGCGTGCAACGTCCCCCCCTCAAGATGGATGTCGCTCTCTTCAATGCTTGACCATTGGAGCGTAAACTGGTCGTCGCCCCTCTCGAAGCCGAGGTCGAAACACTCGTCAAGGCCCCAGGAACCGGACACATGGTCGGCGATCGCCCTGCGGCAGTGGAGGAATTCCAGACTGCGCAGGTTGCCCCTGCCCTCAGTCGGTCGGATGCGCAGGAATCTGAGGATTATATTATCAGCTTCACGCTCCTCAACACGCGGTCTGTCGTCCTCGGCAACGCTGCGGTCGCCCCGCCGCGCAGTTATCGTGCCCTCCACTGTGATTCCTGCACCCGGGGCTGTCTGGCCCGCGATCGTGATGTTGTCCCTGCGGATCGAAAGCCATCTTCTTTTCTGATTGTCCCGGTTGGGCGGCTTGATCACACCGCTCACTTCAAAGACAACGATGACCGGCCCTTTCTGCATGCAGGCCCACTGAAGGCTGCCAGGCCCTTTGGAATTAAGGTTGGTTACCTTGACCACCCTGCCGCCGCGGCCGCCCGTGGCAGCAACGCCGTATCCCTCTGCACCCGGAAAGGCGGGAAGTCCTTGATAGTTTATCATAGGATCTGAAACAGTATCCTGTGTGTGCTCCTCTCTATTGTTTTCCTCCTTTTCCCTTTCCTGAATAACTGAAACGGTCAAAGGAATGCTTACACTAAGGCTAAGTATGATAATGGCATACATACATGCATGCACGGCTTTTTGCCAGAACATCGCATTGATTGCTCCTTTCACAACCGGACCCAATGAACCCGGTATGACCATACTGCCGGTAATCGTGTTCATTACCGAAGAATGTATGGAGTGCAGTACTGCCTGTGGCGGGTCTTTTATCGCTTCTGTAAAAAGTCCCCCTACAAGACCGGCCTGTGTGACAGTCGCTCCCTTTTGTAATGGTTTCAGATTTTTCTCAAGTTTAGTCATGCCGGAATCAACGCGTCTCTGCACAGTACTTTTGCTGCATCCCCATTCATCAGCTATCGACTGCAAAGACTTTCCCTCCATATGGTGCATAATCACCGCATCCCGCTGATGCTCTGGCAAACGGTCAAGTGCACCGTCAAGATAGGGAAGCACATCTCCAAATCCGGCGTTCCCAGTTTCTCCGCTTCTCATATTTTTCATAGCCACCGCTTTCTCCTCCCGGGCTTTCCTTCTTGCTTCTTCACGCTTTATTTTAAGGACAACGTGTTTAGCAGCAGTAAAAAGCCATCCGCCTAATGATTTTCTCCTGCCTATTCCCACCGCCTTCTTTGCTAAGATTATAAATACTGCCTGAGTGGCGTCTTCAGCCAGATCATTGTTAAAATCGAGACGCCGCAGAGCGGTACCGTACACTAAGCCTGTATAGCGTTTCAATATCTCTGCAAACGCAGATTCGTCCTTGTTTTCAACATATTTGGACAGTAACTCGGAGTCTTTCATACACTAATATCCCCGCAAAACAGAAAATGTACGCATTTTAAAACCCGGATATTTGCATATCCCCGCAAATATGATGATTTTAACACACAACACTACGTTTTCAACGAGAATCACGAAAAAAAAAGTCGTGCGACTGTTTTTTAAGGTTATGTATAGCGGTACAGTGTATTAGTCCAGGCGCTCCTGCCTTTCGAGTCTTCTATCTCGATCCGCATGTACGGTACAAGGTCCCTGCATCCCCATACGATCGCCTTGCTGAGGTTGAATTCCGCCTCTGTACATAAACCTTTCCTGGGGGGTTCCCTGCGGACCATGTTCCATCTTGGTCTTACGATGCGTATATACCGGACAGGCGATGTCTCCACATGGACCCTGCTGCGGCTGACCTCAATACTCTTGATCTCCGGCCCCTGGGTAGCGTAGAAATTGCCCTTCCGGATCGCCGAGATGATGCTCCGCTTGTCCAGTCTCGGGGCATTGACCATGATCCACCCACCGTTCCAGGCCGAGTCATCCGATCTCAGATGCGCATCATCCGAGGCAAATCCCAGAACATTCTGATTTTTCTCCAGCATGCAGTCCCAGTGATACACTCCGTACGACTTTCCGGTGCCCGGGCGGCAGACATGGTTATAGACCTCAACCCCGTCAAAATCAAAAGCAAGTGCATCGGCAACCGAGTTACCGGTCCAGTGGGGGTGGGCAAGGACGGTAATACTGTTTTCGGCCTTCAGCATTCTGAATGCTTTTTCAAAGGCCATATCCTTGGGGATCGGAGTGGAAAAGCCCAAGCCAAGCACATGGTACAGGTTATCCTCACCCTTCTTCTTTTCTATTTCTATACCGTTCAGGGCAAGCAGCGGCAGATCCTTCTGTTTTTCGATCGTGCCGGCACGCATATGGTCTGTTATGAATATGAAATCATAACCGGCTTTTGCATATTTTTCAGCAATCTCTGCGGGCTCGAGCCCGCCGTCCGAACGGGTTGTATGGAGATGAATGTTCCCTTTGTACCATGTACCGTCTATCCTGTACCGAGTTCTTCTTTTCATTGGAGAGTTCTCCTGCTATGGTATGCACGGGCCGTATATCTTGGAATACCGATCTATTCGTATATGCTGCCGAACAGGGTATCATCCGCTGTATCAGCAGTGAATTCGATAAGTCCCACAGTTTCCTCCAGCGAATCGAACACCGGGGCCAGGAAGGTAACTTTAGTATTTCTGGAGGTCGGCAGGATCTTCACGACCTTCCCCCCCTTCAGGCACCGTTTCATGTTCGTGTCTATCCTGTGCTTGAGCTCGCCGAACTGCCAGTAGCGATGGCACCGCCCGCACTGAATTGCCAGAGTAACCTCCTCCGTCCTCTCTCTGACCCTTACCCATAGGTTAGCGCTGCACTCAGTGTCTGCGAGTTTTTGAAGTCGCTTCAGGGTCTTCTTTACCCGGAGGAACGTATCGAAATGTACATCATAATAGTCAGCGTCCAGAAACCGGTATTTTGGATTCGGATGGGTAATGTGTTCCATGGCACGGTCAACTATGACCCTTCGAGCTTCGTCACCGTCCATCATCACAGCAGCCGTCCGGGCCGTGTTCTCCAGCTTAGAGATCAGATCTTGAGTAGTCTTCTTTGTCTTTTTCATCAGAGACCCTCCTTCTTTCCAAGGGCGATACGCCTTAGTTCCTGCCACCATTGAGAATCCAGTGCCAGGGTTCCCTTTCCCGACGGTTCAACATCTTCATTGAGATTGATGTTATTCCAGTCTTCGGGAGGCAGTTCCCGGGCTGCCCGCGGCGGCGGCTCCCATGTTCGGACAGGGAGTTTTTTCCGGAGCCTTTTCTTAAGCTCCGACAGCTGTCTGGCGTTATTTTTCGTGTTAATGAGGTCGACATCCTGTATTCCGTTCCGCTCGATCTTCAGCCGGATCGACGGGAGCGGCCCGGGAATTGAGAAACGCTCACCAGGGTAGGCCAGTCCTTCACCGCCTCCATCGAAGTTGAACCATGGGTCTCTGCCAACACTGATGCTGCTCCACGGAGTGAAGCCGGAAATACCGAGAATCCATGTTCGGTACAGGAACTCCAGGATCGAAGCAGAAGGCTGCTGAATATTGGGCAGGGATCCGTACCCCCAGACAATATCATTGCGCTTGAGAACGGCATTCAGTTCTCTGCGGTACCAGCGCATGAGACTCGAGCATACAAAGAAATTGATATTGTTCCTGTGAACGTTCCACTGTTCCTTCATCTGCCAGCTGACATCCGCACGATACACCCACTTGACCGGGCTCTTACGGGTCACGGCATGAAACATGTCACCCATCCTGGAAATATGGTCGAAGTCCTTGGCATATTTAGGCTCGTCACCGTCCCACTCGAACCAGCGGTAACGCTTCTTGTGATTGAAGAACATCTCGACATACGACTTTGTCCATCCCTTTTTTCTAAGATGCGCGTCAAACTGCTTCAGGCCGGCCTGGAATTCCACTTCGTATCCCTCTTCTCCCCACTTGACATAGTCGGACGGCCATTCCGGATTAAAGGGTGTATACACACCCCAGATCGGATCCGGAGACCTCCGGGGACCGGGCATTCCGGGAGCCGGCTTTCTGAACACGGTTCCCTCCAAAAGCGGCCCGTAATGGCGGTCATACATGTCCCAGTTGACAAGCCGAAGGTCTCTTCCCGAACCTCTGACCTGCGGTGCATAGGGAGGGAAAACATTACCGGAGTGTCCATAGGGAAGGTTGTGGAAAAGCCCGCGGTGCTCATGAAAGAGACGGTAATAGTGATGCAGAATCTCGATGATCTTGCGACAGGAATCCTTTCCCGGTTTGACTCCAGAGAAAGCCTTAGGGTACTGCGCCGGAACGACCGAATATCCATACGAATTATGGTCAATCTGAAGAGTAGGGCTGTCCGGTATAGAGTGCTTGAGTACTGAAATCCTGACATCAAGCACCTTTTCCGCACCGGAGGCGGAAAGCGTTATCGATCCGCTGTAGGTGCCGGCTTTTATATTACCGGGCACATAGATATCGACCCAGAATTCCTGAGCCTTCTGCCCCGGAATCCGATTGTTCGGATCCGGAAGACGGAATTTCTCTCCGGTTCTGACCGGAATCAGAGCATCCGTTATGAACAGCGGTTTGGATTTACCTCTGCCCCTGCGGTGGTACCAGGCCCGGAACAGGTCAATCTCCAGTCCCTCTATTGCAGACTTCAGGCGGTATTCGCCCTTTCCTCTGACGAGCAGGCGGAACGAGACGTACCCGTTTTTCGCCGCGTGCAGCGCAACCGTTCCCGACCCATCCTGTATCCGGACGATCCGGGACGACCGGTCCGTCTTCTTGATCTTCCCGAACGGGTCGTGGCCGACCCATTCGGGCACTGCTTTCATTGCAAAGTCATTCACCGCCATAATCGTTCTCCTAAACGTATAATCTGCTTCAATAATGGTTCCATGCCTCGCCGCCCAGCCGGGGGATAACAATCCTGCCCTGTTCGAGCATCTCGATGCTCTCTTTCATGGCGTCCCGCACCCATTCCACGGGCTCCACAGCCAGTGCAGCCCTGATGGCAGGAATTGAAGATTTGTCCCCCATATAGGCCAGGGCCCGGGCCGCCTTAGCCCTCCAGAGTTCCCGAGGCACATATGCAAGGAATTTCCGTATCTCCGGAATGCTTTCAGTGTCTTTGAGTCTTCCGAGGGACACCACAGCGTTTATCTTTGACGGCAGCCGGTTTTCTATTCTCCGCAGTTTCTTCCGCATCAGTTTACGCAGACGCGGAATCAACGACCGGTCACCCGTGCGTCCGGCAGCCAGCGCAGCCGAGTTAAGTATCCTGGTCTTGCTCGAATTCAGACAGGGTTTTACCACTGAAGCGGTCCGTTCGTCCCCCACAACGGCAAATGCCTTCATGATGGGAGGTGCCCAGCCCTTGCCTGTCTTCAGAAGATCGACCAGAAAGGGAACGAACTCCGTCCACCGGTTTGCCTTAATCATTATCGCGGAATTGGCGTCACATCCGCTGCATAGATCCGGATTTCCGGCAAAATCACGCAGAATCCCCTTGATCCGGGTCCTTTCCGGGTCCATGGTATAAAGAGCAATGAGCGCAGCCTTCCTGGCTTTGGATTTCCCCTTATACGTGTAGAGGAATTCCTTGACCGGCTTCCATGCACTGGGGTCAGCATGTTCTATGAGCTGCGGAATTACATCGCTCATCAGGGTTCTGTATCCGGTGTTGACGCCCAGCTGTTTCAGCACTTCCTCGAGAGGCCGTAACTTGACCGGCTTGACCCGTTTTGACAGGGACCAGTGGCCGCATGTTTCATGCACCGAAGGAAGAGGAGGAAGTGCGTGTATTGTACTGGGTGTTTCTTTGACAACAGTACGGTTCCCCTTTCCGTCAGCAGATAGAGCCTCAACAATCAGCGATCTGCATACGCAATCTTCCCATTTTCTGCCCGCGGCTATGATCTCATAGGTATGGGGCGTCTTTTCGATAACGGTCACGTTCCTCCGACCCCTGCCCTTCGGATCATCCCAGACATAGGTGATCTTGAGTGCTGCATTCTTTGCAAGTTTTCCCCTTACCGTAATATTGTTCCTGCCCGGCTGAAGCTGGGGCAGAGCGAACTTGTTCTGCTGCACATCTGTTCGAAACGTAATGTTCTCAACCCGGCAGTCCATAGGGTTTTTGTCAGCAATAAGCTCAAGCTTTACACGAAAGCTGTAACGGCCGAACGGCGAGTTGAAGTCCATCGGGACCTCGTCCTTCCTGGAAAACTTTTTACAGATATGTGCAGTGAGTTTATTTTTTCCCACGGTATCTTCAGGGCATTTCCATACAGGCTTCCAGGTCTTTCCATTGTCGACTGACAGGTACAGGCGAATACTGTCGGCACCGGTCTTCCGGACAAATATCAGGTCGACCTCTGCATTCGATACAATATAGGGGGTTCTGAAGTGGTACGCAAGCGCTGCAGGGGTTCCGGCAGTAGTTGGTATTAGTGTATGGTCACTGACAGTCATGTTCACCGGAGGCTTGGCCAGATGTTTGATCCAGGCCGGATCAGAGAAATCCGGCGAATAGGTCCACCGGCCTGTGCCGTGGGTCGGCTTGTATGGACCCAGTTCGGACTGTTTGAACCAGTTGTATACGCTGCGGCCCTTGTTCTTCTTCTCCGGCCAGATGAGTTTCTGGTAGAGCGGGCCGTCCACTCCCCAGATGCGTTCAAGCCTTTCCCCTGCACGCAATGACAGTTCCACACGGTGCCTGGACCAGGCTCCCTGGTAGCGGTGCACAGCCCCTGAACGGTTGAAATTGGTATCGAGCGTCAGATCATCCGTGCTGAGCAGGCGTTTTCCGGACCGGTCGAACATGTATCTGCCTCGGTTTACATCGAAATGATGCCAGCGCCCTACATCGTCGTAGTCGATGAAATACAAATCGGCAAGGGTGTGGCCGGTATACACCTTTGCACCGGGATACCCGAGTGCGCGCCAGAACATCTCTAGACTGCGTCCCATACCTGAACAGTAATGAGTACCGTATACGTTAAGAAACTTGAAATAGTCGTCCCAGCAGTGGTCCCATGCAAATTGCTCATAGGGTGCGTCACTGTTTAAGATAACCCTTCGCAGCCACCGGAAGACGGCAAGACATTTTTCGGTCTCTGTCTCTGCTCCGGAGAGCCGGATCGCATCCAGGCCGAACTGGCGAAGATCCGAACAGTCGGGCCACCGGTCGCAGACCACAGTAACATCCTTAACTGCAGGTTCAATACAGAGGAACGGCCCTGGACTCTCTTCGAACTCCCCGCGCCAGTATTTGAAGCCCCGCGACAGTTTTACTTCTGCCGGATCACCTGACAGAAAAGACACAGTGCATAATAACAGAATAACAATAAAAACACGCTGTTTCAGCATACTCCTGACCCTCTATGTACATTTGTTATAATAGAAGTCATAATTTTTTCCCGACGTTTCGTTTGGATACATGGTTCATCTTTTTTTTGCATACCCGGCCGCGAATCACACATTATATTCCCTCAAAACTGAAAACGTACGCATTTTACTGCAATTAAAAACTATTCCTCAGAAAAATGAGTATCTGTAATATCTCGGAACCGTGAATTCCGGATACGGAATGGTAGATAGTATAATACCCTATGAATCCCTGTCAAGCAATTATTTTAGTATTCCAGAATAGGAGGTTGCACTGAAGGTCAGGCCGACCGCTCTTCTGAGGTCTTACTCCACTCAGTTATTACTCGAAGGTTCAAAACAGTAAACCACACCCTCGCCATTCGGCGAGTAGTAGAGGCGGCCGTAGGCAGGGGCAGGAGCCGGGCAGGCACGGGAATTGAACGTGTACCGCCACACCACTTTTGTCCTGCTTGGTATCTTCCAGGCCGGTCGTTTGTCCGGTACCTGCTCTTCCGGCAATTTTTCGGGCGTGCGTCCCTCGACTTCTACCCGCCCGCAGAGATGGGGGCCAAAGCAATCGTAGTGGCCATACCATATTCCGTTGGCATAGACCGACCACGAGCAGCTGTGGGCCTGGACAATTCCGAGTCTCCCCTTGCTTTCCAGGTATTGGTCGGTAAGCGCCTGCGTATAGTAGGTGCTGAAATAGAGCTTCCTTCCGGAAGCGGGAATGCCTTTGAGTGTGGCTCCGCCCGCGCCGGTCCAGAGGTGCTTACCGGTTTTCGGATCCAGAGCATGGCCTCCTCCTTCCCCGAAGACGACGAGGATGCCCTTGCGAAACGCGACCCGTGTCCTTCCGTGAATGACGTATTCATTGCTTTTCCAAAGCGCATCACCGGTGTTTGGATCTAGCGCCATGGCGATACCCGTGCTTTCGGGCCGTTTCTTTCCCTTGCGATATATCGGCGCACAGGCAGACAGATAGAATCTTCCGTCGCCGCAAGCGGACGCGAATACAAAACCTCTCGTGCTGATCTTTCCGTTCGTGTCGAGACAATTCTCGTAACGCCGCTTCCAGACCTCGCTCCCGTCTTCAAGGGCATAGGCGGCCGCTTCGACTGCTCCCTTATCACCGTACCAGCAGGCCAGGACCTTGCCCTCAAGCGCAGCCAGGCCGACTGCATTTCCGTAATAGCCGTTTTTAGTAATCGGTCTATACCAGAGCTTCCTGCCGGTTTTCCCATCGTGGCACCATATTCCTGCATTCTTGTTTGGGTGTCCCCACTGATTAACCCCGCCACGCATGACCAGAACTTTGCCTTCAGCATACGTTGCCCCGGGTCTTGATTCTCCAATCGGGTGATATGTTCTCCAGATGATCTCTCCGGTTTCAGCGTCCAGAGCGGTGAGTTGCCCCATCCGGGCTCCGACGAATACCTTGCCTTCGGCAACGACCACTGGCGCTTTCATCACGCCCCAGATCTTGGTCTTCCATTTGATCCGAAACGGCGGCTTTATCTTCGTGTCTGGGGAGACGCACGAGTAACCCATGTCCCCGCCCACCGTATGCCACTCGGGGCCTTTCAGCCTGGCGCCCGGCCATTCACGGGATTCGTATGCTTCCTTAGGGAGTGCATTGACAACTTCGGCCTTGCTGCCCTGTCCCAGACCGTACAGGATTCCGTCCTCACAGCCGAAAAAGACCCGTCGTCCGGAGATCGCAGGGGATGAAGACACTGCTCCATTGGGTTTGCCGGCATTGAGTGTTTCGAAGGTCCAGACCGGTTTCTGTATGTGGCTTCTTTTTTTCTGAGCCTTTATATCCTCTCCGAGCGGAATGAAATAGACTTTGCCGGCCTCGCTGCCCACGGCCAGATGATGCTTGGCCAGAGCGGGTGAGGAGTGAAACATACCATGGTAAAGAACAGAACGCCCGGTCGTCCATATAGGCCGGATTCCCATGAGCTTGTCGGCCGGTGGAGGTACGGCACAAGCATTACCCCGGTAGTACCGTCCACTCCGGAAAGATGGTGTTGACCTTGTGTCGTTCAGCGCATGGGGAATGAGTTTTCGTGTCTTGACCTTGCCATCCTCGCCGTGCTCTATCAGCCATAAGATCCCGTTTTCAGTGTCGAAGGACTGCACAGCAGCCTGAAAACCATCACCGAAAACAGGTCCGCCTGTCGGGTTTCTGATCTTGCAGCTGCCGCGCAGTTGTACGGTTTGACCTTTGTCGAGCAGATCGTATACAGCTGAGCGGGGACCCTGACGGAGACGTTTTGCTGACTCGGGTTCTGCCTGCTTGAGATCGTAACCGAGAAAAACGATTTCACCGTTATGGACGGCGAACTCAACGTTGCTGGCACGGCCTCCGTCAAAGGTCCAAATCACCTTGCCTTGACAATCGATCTTGACCAGTTTGCCGTTTATTGTGCTGAAATAGATATTGTCCTTTTCTACAGCCGGCGCAGCAATGACACCCCCGTCGGCTGGCACTTTCGTTATCAGCTTGCCGCTGTCCGCATCCAGAATGGCGAGATAGCCTGCGCTGGAGCCTATGAAAACACGCCCCTCTGAGACTGCAGGAGACGAGTGGTTGGCAACCCCGCCGATGTTTGTTGTCCACAGGACTGTATTCTTCCGGCTGTCCACACAGATCACATTGCCACGCGCATCCTGGACATAGACTTTGTTGTCCACAACAGCGGGAGAGGCATATATCGGGGAGGGAAGACGTACAGCCATTATACGATGCATTGGGAAGGTAAGGACCTCGTCCGGAGCATCGCCCCTGCGGGCTGAATCGCGCTTGTACTGTGGCCAGTCACCGGCATATCCAATACCTGAGAACACGAAAAATATGAGGATTAATCCGGCAATGCGGAGTTTTCCGTGATCGGACATGGTGTTTCCTTTACTCATTACTTCAATTTTTCGGCCACCTCGGCAGCCAGTGCATAGAGTTTCTCAGAATACTCCTGGACTCCCAGCATCAGGATGCCCCGGCAGTCCCGGACTTTGCCGGCCTTTGCGCTCCGCTGGGCCAGCCGCGTGCGGTTGTCAAGAAAGCTCTGCGCACGTATGGCCAATTCACTCCCCAGTTTTTCCTTCTCTGCCGGATCGGCCAGAGCCTTTTCAACAAAGACCCGGGCTTCTATCTCCTGTGCGTTCTCCCTGAACATCTCCATTTGGGCCGTTCCGATGGGTCCGTTTCGGCCGGGCCGAAGGAAGAACGGGCCGCAGCAATGTATGCCCAGCTGTCCCCACCGGGTTTCACTGTAACGTCCGCAAAGCATCTTTTTTCTGCCGGGCCGGTCACCCAGCACATGCCAGAAATCGACACCCAGCCTGCCGATGCCGTGGGTGCCGTAATCCTTGTTGCCGCCGACATACTTGTGATAGATTATGTTGGTGACCATGGCCTCCAAGCGGAGCCGAAGGTTCGGCAGCGGATGGTCGCTGAAGACCTCGCGGGTCACTGTCCGCCAGGGTCCCAGCCGGTTTTTCCATCCGTACCCCCGCCCGAAGTCAGGGTCCCTGTGTTTGCCGTCCCCACCCCACGCACGCGCAATCATACCCACCGGATAGGTCTTGCCCTCTTTGGTCCGTGTCCACCTTCGCGATCCGATCGGCTGGCTTCCCATGTTGCCCAGCTTCGTGCGGGTAACATGCGAGTGATGGATCCACAACAGGCCGCCGCTCGCTGCATCCAGGTCTGCCAGAGCTTTATCTGTTGGTGTATAGTCACCGGATTGACCCAGCATCAGCGAGCCGCTTATTCCGCGATCCGCGCATATTTTTTTCATACCGTCAATCACGGGCTTCCAGAACGCCACGCATTCCGGTGTGCCCCAGGCAGGCCCCTCGGCACTGGAGAGCGCACCGGTTTTGGGATCCCTGACCGTGATAAGGATCTTGCGGTCTCCCCGCGGGCCGGCGCCCGCGTAATTGCCGGTCTCCCACGGCGAGCGCCAGATATAAAGCCCCACTACGGGCACCTTTCCCTGATATTTGAGGGCGAGATCCAGGTACTTCTCGGCTATAGAAAAATCGGGCTTATAGTCGTACGGGCCATCCCCGTCCTTAATATAACGGATCATGCTGTGCTCATTGCCGAAATGAGTCTTGTACTGCGCTGTGATGTAGACAACCTTGTTGCCCACTTCGCCGAGAAGCTTGAAGGTCCGGTCCAGCAGTTCCCAGTGCTTGTCCGACCACATCTTCACTTTGTACTGCATGGCAACCGATTCCGGCGACTGGATGAACTCGAGAAATGAGTGTTTAAACTCCTTTGGATCGGGAACCTGCCAGTTGACCACACGCAACTCGATCGGAACGCCAACGGGTTTCTGGCCGTCGGCATTGATCGTTACGCTTCCTTTGTAGGTGCCTGCTTTGGCATCTGAGGGTACGCGGACCGTGACCCACACCGGCACCATTGCACTGCCTGCGGCGTCCGGGGGAAAGTCCTCAAGTTCGAGAAAGATGTTGCGCTTTCTGCCATGGCGGGTGAGCCCAAACCGGGCGTAGCGGAATTGGATTGCAGAGGCAGGAATGATTCCCGGGCCCTGCAGAGCCGAGGCAACGGGCTTCAGGCCGCTGACAGGCGTGCTCGATGAAGCCACGACCTGTCCGGAAACAACTCCGCCGCGACCGGTACAGAGTCGAATCCGACCGGGAGAGTCGCAAGGATCTCCGTAGTCTTTCGGCCCCAGCTCCTGGTAGATGGGGCAGGTCCAGACCTGAAATCCCCTGGGCCGGCCAATAGCACCTGCGACTTTACCCGTGGTTCCGGTCAGGTTGATTGAGGTCAGTCCGATCCGCGACCACAAAGTATAACCCCCTCGTTTCTTGCTCTCGCCTGTGAACATCACTTCATGGGCAGGCGAGCGATGGCATTCCAGTGCCACAACGTTGATCCCCTTCCGCAGCATGGCTGCCGGAATAACAACGTCTTTTACCTCGCGGATACGTTTGTTGATACGGTCAGTCACTTCCTTTGCAGGATGTTTGTTATCCGGCACATATCCCTCGGCATCGACAAAGACATCCTTAGAATACTCTTCAGCCGGCGTGTCCGGCTTCAGCTTCCCCTCGGGCACGTGCCGGCGAAAAACCTCTTTGCCGTTGACGTAGACAATAATCCCCCCGTGATAACCGACTGAAAGTTTGAGATCCCCTGCCCCTGACGGATTACTGACGCGGAATCTGCCGCGCACACAGAGCAGGGGGGTTGAACGGTAGCCGAATTGTGGAGTTTTGTACTTGCCGATGAGAAAAGGGCCCTTCAGCCGAGGCCAGGCGTTGTCGTCAAAATCCGTTTCCCTCCACTCCGAAGGCGGCCCCCCCCAGACCCGGGAGGCGGAGAACGGCGCAAGTATCCGGATGCGTTTACGTTTGCCGTTCACCGTTGTATAGCCTCGTTTGGTAGGCTCGTGCGGATGCACGGGAACCAGCTTTCCTTCCGCAGTGCGGACAAGATCCGTACCGCGTACGAGACAACAGCGCCAGTAACTTCCCGTATTCAGGATTGTCCCGCCGGTTCCTTCTGCCGACAAAACGGACGACACGGCAGAGCTGATCAGTACCATCACTCCACATACGATAGCAGTACGCCTCATTTTTTTATCTCCTTCATAGCCCGCATAGCTGCATAACGGACGACCCAATCCGAATCATTCTGACCTGCCTTCTTAAGCGCAGACGCTGCGGGTTTGTCTGACGCACCGATCAGCGCCAAAGACCACACGGCTTCCCGCCGCACCTCCGCGTTTTTATCCGAAAGCGCCCTGACGAGGTCATCTGCTGCACCGGAAGCTTCTTTTCCTATATCACCAAGCGCCCGTGCAGCATATTTGCGTACGTAGGGATCTGTTCCGGCAAGCGCCTGCTTGAGTGCCGGTATGGCGGCCTTACCGATATTTCCAAGGGCCAGGGCTGCAGCTCGTTGTGCTTCTCTGCGCTGATCACCGAGTGTTTTTTCCAAGGCGGGGATTGCTGTGGCTGCTGCAGGGCCGCATCGTCCGAGCGCGGCAGCGGCAGTGACCCGAGCACTGTATGTTTTTCCATCCAGACCGCCGATCAGCGCAGCAAGCACGTCCTTGTTGCCGGGGGCGATCCGGATGAGCGCATCTGCGGCCCACATTCTAACGACGCGCTCCGGATCGCTCTTGAGGCGCTCAATAAGGACCGGCATTGCCTTTATCGCCGTGTCAGGCTTCATCCAGCCCAGTGCCCGCGCCGCATCAGCACGGGCAGCCATCTCCCTGCTGCCCAGAGTCTTGATAAGACCGGGGACTGCGGGTCCGCCTATATTGGCCAGCGCCCGCGCCGCGTGGGTGCTGAGAGCCGTGTAGCTGAGCCTGCTTTGCTTTCCCAGCGCTTTTAGGAGTTCGGGCATGGCCGGCTCTGCTGCCTTTCCCATCAGGCTTATCACCCAGGCCGCGTTGGGCTGTGACGCGGTGTCCGTTCCGTGCATGAGTTTGGCCAGAGCAGGCAAAGCCTCCGCTGCCTGTTCCTTGTTCATTCCTATACGGCCCAGCGCCCAGGCAAGGAACCCGTAAACGCGAAATTCCAATTTGCCGCGTTTCGTGTTTTGTTCGCTCTTAAGGGCCTTGATCAGTTCAGGGACGGCATCCCTGGCAGCAGGCCCGATTGCCCCGAGGGCCCATGCGGCAAAGGCCACACTTCGCGGATCGTCCATTCCTTTACTCAGGCCCGGGATCAGTTTCGGAACTGCCGGTGCTGCTTTTTCGCCCATACGGTCGAGCTGCTGAACAGCGAGCCAGCCCGGCGTGATGTGCCAGCGTTTTCTCCGGTCCTTGTTCCGCTCTTCGTTCTGTTCGCGGACCGCCTTGACGATTTCGTCCAGGGACTTGTAGGGAGCTGCATCCGCAGACAGCGCAGATGCAGGTTTGTCCCACGGTTTGGCGGGTGTCCGGTCAAGACGCGCACGGGTCAGTGCTGCGGCCACAAGCCGGTCTGCGCAATCATTGATGTAATACTCGATGAAGGTATAGCCCTTGTGGCGGTCGCCAGGTGATGCACCAGCAGGCACGACCTTGTTGTTGTCCGAAGGGTCTTTAGGGTCCAGTTTGAGCTGTTTCTCCCACGCGTCGGGCATGCCGTCATTGTCCGTGTCAAGGGGCGCTTTTCCCGGGGTTAGCCCCTCCATCATTCCTGCGTCCGCGCCGTGCCGGCCCCATTCTCCGGTGCGGGTACGTATATCGGCGATAGTGCGCGCGCTGACCGAGTCCCGCGGCAGGCATCCTTCATGGGCGCAAACCAGCTCGTATGCCTCATCCGCGACATGGGTGGTTACAGGCGGCATGGGGAAGGGCTCCTTGGCCGCATACTTGGCATAGCCTCCTGAGTATTTTTCCATGCCGACATAGCCTTCCCAATCGAAGCGGTTCCCGTCGAACCAGAACCGGCCGGTCGCACCGGTAGGTACAAAACCCCGGAACAGCGGGGACGGCGGCGGCATATACGAACGAGACCCCAGGATGCCGCCGGGGCCGGTCCGCCAGGTGTTGCCAACAAGGTTGAACATGGCGAACGGCCTGTTGGGCGTCTTGCTGCGGTTGAACCACCGCATCACCGTCTCGGCAATGCCCAGGTTGTAAAGCACGTTGTTCCGGAAGTCGACATTGTAGTTCTCGTCGAAATCCGGATTGCGGCCGGTATGATGGGCCAGCAGGCAGTGATGCACGGTCGTGTTGCCCGTTTCATTGTAGCTGCCGAACAGGGCATAGCCGTGTGTCTTGCTCCCTTCCAGGCCGGAGATATCGCTCTCCTCGATCCCGCACCACTGGAAGGTCAAATCCTCGATGCCACCGGCGTTGAAGCACTGGTCTGTTGACCAAGATCCTGATACATGATCAAAGATGATCCGCCTGGAGGAACGTGTTTCCAGGGTACGCAGATTCCCTTTACCGCTGCACGGCCTTACCCGTAAAAAGCGGACGGTCACATCCGGGACGAGCGCCTTGCGGTCAACCCGCTCCTCTTTGGGAGCCGAATAGTTCGCCCGGGAAGTGGACAGCATGCCCTCGATCGTAATGCCCGCACCGGGAGCGGTCTGGCCGGCAATGGTAACCTTGCCCTTCCGGACTGAGATCCATTTTTTACCTTTGCTCGAGTTTGGTGCCGGGATGACACCGCTGACGTCGAAGACGATGATCCGCGGCCCGTCCTGGGCGCAAGCCCACTGAAGGCTCCCCGGACCCTTGGGGTTCAGGTTTGTCACCTTTATAACCCTGCCTCCCCGACCCCCTTTTGACGCAGCGCCGTATCCTTCCGCACCTGGAAACGCGGGGAGAAATTCTTCATCGTCTCCCTGACATATTCCGCCAAATAATATGGCGGTTGCCAGAAGAGATACAACATACCCTACAAATGACTTCATGACTATACCTCCTTCTCTTTCTTTGAATTCCGCTGCTGGTTTACCTGCTGTCTCCGCAATAGTCTTCAGCGCTGAATCGTCAGGGTGACCTTCTTTCCATGCGGGATCTTGACCTGTTGTACAGTAATGAGTCCATGTTCATCAGCCTTGACCGTACCCGTGTCTCCGGTATCTGTCTTCCATTTATATTCTTCACCCGGCTTTACCTTGAACGTCTGGCAGCGCCGGGGTGTCACGTCAGCGCTCATGTCCTTTTTGGCCTCTCCGTTTGATATCACAGCCGACCACTTTCCTTCTTCGTCTATCACATCCTTCCAGACAAAGCCGATATTAATGTAGCCTTCCTTGGGACCGTCCGGGCCGGGATCATCGTCGATCGAACTGTTGCCGAAAGCCGGGTAACTCTTATTCAGGGCGAAAAGCGTCGGGGGATAGTACTTCTTGAGCAGCCGGAACTGTGTGTGGGCCGACCCGTGTCCCCCGTTGTCCCATCCGAACCCGAAACCGTGGTGCCCGGCCATGAGAGCTTTGGCCAGAGCCACCTGGTTGGGCCATTTGGCGTATCCGGCCTTGGGATTGCCTTCCTTGCGCCCGCCCACATAGCAGAAGAAGGCCAAGTCTCCGGGGTGTCCCTTGACGAACTTGATCATATTGGTATGGTCGAAGTACTCGGTCTTGCCGTCGGGCAGCAGGGGCGGCTTGTTCTTGAGGATGCGCGCAGCCTTGCTGCTCAGCACCTTGTCCGTGGTCGGACACTTGAGTGCCAGCTTCCTGCGCGAGCCGATCATGCTCATCAGCCACCACAGGTGTCCCGGGGTGGTCGAGGCATAGAGCACCGAAAATATCCTGGGCCGCCGCAGGCCGAAGATCGTTGAACCAAGGCTGCCCATGGAGCCTCCGCCAGCGTCGATGCGATTGGGATCGACGCCGTACTTCTTGACCACCCAGTCAATAATCCATTCCAGTTTTTTCTCGGTAAAGAGATACGCCCGGGGCTCAGAATCTTTCGACCAGTAGGGCTTGCAGAAGTAGCCGACCCACATTGTCTCCAGGCCATAATTGCCGCTTGTACGGAGCACCGTGTCGCGGGGATACAGCGTAAGCTTGCCAGCCGCCTCCGCGACCGTGAAGTTGCAGGGAAGGCCCGATCTATGGCCCCACTCACGGCGTCCGAAGTAGAGATAGACGTCTCCGTATCTGGCCACACGCGGCTTACTGCCGCAGCTGGCATGAAGAGCGAGCCCCATTGGCAGACCCTTCTTGCCGGTAATGGCCCTGGCCTTGACCTCCTGTTCCTTGGAATCAATCTGCTTGATAGGCTGGATGGGCGCGACCTTTTCCTCGATCGGACCGGTCGTAGCGCTCTTGCCGGGTATAATCTTGCTTACGGGCTTGAGTTCCAGGTCAGTGACCACCACGGCATAGTAACCTTTGCCGTCCTTGGTGACAGTGTGCACGCCCACCCCGGTCCACATAGGGAGAGGTTTCCCGCCCTCAACCAGCTTGCACGTCGGCCACTTAGGATCCAGCCTGTCCTTCTGCATGAAGTCCGTGCCCGCCAGCTTGCACGAGTTGTTAAGAATGCCATGGATCACCCGTTCAGCCTTCTCCAAATTCTCCTGGGTGATGGGTTCGTCCGAGCGATAAACGGAATACCGGTATTTTGCGCCTTCCTCGCCTTCGGCAACGTCCTTCCATGTGACGAAGGTCTGGCCGTCTCGGTAGAACGCTTTGATGTTGGTGACTTCAGGACTCTCGGCTTGAATGACAACACAACAACATACAATAAAAACAAAAAACGGAAAATATCTTGAAATTTTTGCACTCATAATACTTATTTCTTTATTTGTGATATTGTGATCTCAAACAGCTTGGGCCACAGCTTTCCGGTCACATACAAATTGCCGTTTTTTGAATTGTATGCTATGCCGTTAAGCACGTTGGGCCTGTGTCCCCTGCGGTACTCAGGCTTCAGGATCCCCTTCAACTCTATCCATCCGGTCACTCTTCCTGTCTCAGGATCGATAACAGCAATACGGTCGGTCTTGTAAATGTTGGCATAGATCCGGCCCTTAATATATTCCAGTTCGTTGATGTTTTTTACAGGACGGTTCCTGTCCAAAATCCGCACTTTTCCTGTTTCACTGAATGTCTCCGGATCGAGAAAGCGCAGTGTGGCACTGCCGTCACTCATAATAAGGCGCTTTCCATCGTGGGCAATACCCCACCCCTGTGTCGTGTAGGAAAACTCCTTCAGCAGCTTGAAACTCTCTTTGGCGTATACGAATCCCGTCTTTTTCCTCCACGTAAGCTGGATTATCCTGTCCTTATAAATAGTAATGCCCTCGCCAAAGTATTTTCTGTCCAGCCTGTGTTCCTTGAGGACCTCTCCGGTCTCAATCTTCACCTTCCTGAGGGAGGAACGCCCGTTACGGCCTGTACCTTCATATAAAAAACCATTATCGAATACAAGTCCCTGTGTCCACGCTGTCTTGTCATGAGGATAGACATTGACTACCTTGTAGGTATAGGAGTCATGTGAGGGTTTGGTTACGGATTTATCTTTTAATCCAGTCTCCGGTTTGTCTGTTTTCGACGAGGCATTAACAGTATCCTCTACTATTTCTTTTTTGATTTCTGCGGCTTTGCCTTCAGAGTATCTGAACCCATACACGTGCCCGTCATCTGAGCCCACCACAATGAATCCCCCGGCAGCAGCAGGGGCGGTGCTGAACGGTGCGCGGCTGGGATTACTCCACTTCCAAGCCGGCTTAGCCGGGTCGTCACCGTTTTCGTCCGGGAGCCTGTAGACCACCAGAGTGCCGACGGCTGTGGGTGCAATCATCAAGTCTTGCGCGATGAGAGGAGTAGTAAGCACCCCGGACAAGCGGACCTTTGGTCTGGCAGTAGGTTTTTTGCCTGAGGCCACGTCCGCCAACCTGACTCCTAGAGGATCACGGTACGTAAACACTTTGCCCCCACAGAAAGCAGGGGTTCCCGTGATGGTCCTGAGCGACGGCGTGTGCGTGCCTCGTCCGAGCTTCTTGCCGGTGGCGGCGTCAACTAAGGGATCGTAAGCCTGCTGGATAGTAGCCAGCATCCCGCGGTAGACGCTCAGCCCTTGCACCCGGTCGAACCGGGACGGATAGACCGGCCCGGCTGCATTGGGCTGCTGATAGCCATCCAGAGGTTTGCCGGTGCCCAGATCCAGGGCCCAGATATCGAAATCCTCGAAGGCACCTACGTAGACCCTGCCGGCCGCCACCGCAGGTGGCGCGTACACTCTTACGCCCGGCATGCCCACGCGATAGCGCCAATACTCCTTGCCGTCCGAAAGGCGAACACAATAGCAGCGTCCATCCCAGCTGCCGAAGACTACTCGATTGCCAATGATAGCCGGCGAGGATCGGATGCGCCCGGCAGTTTTGAATTCCCACTTAGGCTTGCCATTCACTGTGTCAAAGGCGCGCAAGACACCGTCGTCTGCCCCGCAGACTACAATCCCTTCTGCAACGGCAGGGGCAGAGCGGATCCACTTTACATTGATTTTGCTTTCTTCAGGAGGGGTGATCTCAACACTCCACTTCTCTTTGCCTGTCTTCAGCTCAAGGGCAAACAGCTTTCCGCTGTCGCTGCCAACATATACCATGCCTCCTGAGATTACCGGACTTGACTTTACTTTTCCTCCTGTCTGAGATTTCCATGCCTCTTTGATAGGCATGCTGATATTAACTTCAAGGCCGCACCGCGCCGGGCAGCCCCCGTACATAGGCCAGTCCACACCGCCTTTTGGTTTGCCGCCCGCTTCGGGCGTGCCGGGTTTGCCTCCAAACGGCTTGACCATGGGGCGTAATGGTGCCGCAGGTTCTGCGGGTGCAGACTGGGGTTCGGCCTTGTAATCCTTGCTCACCGGCTCGAAGCAGAAAAGTTCGGTGCGAGTGACTACGTAGATTCGGCCGTAAGCGATGGACACCCGCGCGCAGGACTTGTTTGCTAGCGGATGCCGCCAAACCGGCTTGCCGGTCTTGCCATCGACAGCGTAGACCCCAAAACGGTTGAAGGTGCCGTGGTACTGCGAACCCACCACGGCGTTAGTATAGATGAATCCTGCCGCAGTGCTGGGCGGCCCGCATCCCCCCGGTCCGTAGAAACCGCCGTCACCGGCAATCCACAGTTGCTTGCCATCTCTGGCGTCAAGACCCATATACTGCCGACCGTAGTTACTGACAAAAAGCATCCCGTCGGCAACTGCCGGCGGGTGACAGGCGGTGCCGGTTGTTGCGTAATGAGCACCGCGACGATCCTTCTTGGATCCCCCCCACTGCCACAGCTTCTTGCCGCTCTTCGCATCCAGGGCCCAGAGGCCCTGCACCTGATCAGCTGCCCATACATGGTTTCCGTCAGTCCCGAGCGAGAAGAGGGCGAAGAGGCCTTTCTTGCGCCAGAGTTCCTTACCGGTCTTCTGGTCCAGGGCAAAAACCATTTTGGGACTGTGGGTGCAGACAAGCACGCGGCCGCCCCCAGCGGCAACAGCACTCATGCCCAAACCCAGTTCATGGCCCCGGCCCGGCTTTCCTTCCGCCGGGATCAGGGGTGTTGACCAGATTTCATTGCCGGTATCCACATCCAACGCAGTGAGGAAGTAAGACTTGTTGCCTTCATGCTCCTTGAGCTGGCCGGAGTAGACCGCACCCTCACTCACTATCAGACCGACCTTGAGAGTATTCGAGTTCAGGTATCCCCTCTTCACCCACACCAGCTTCCCGCTGGATGCGTCGTATGCGGCAACTTTGCCTCCTCCTACGTAAACCCGTCCCTTGTGATAGGCCGGGGGATTCTTGCCCAGGTTGGCCTTCCAGAGGATCGCTCCTGTTTCTGCGTCCAGACAGCAGCCGCGGGCGAAGACTTTACCGCCGGCAACCGTTACGCCGGAGTGCTGTGAGGTGTGGGCAAGCGTGGCCCACTTGAGGCGGAAGGGAGGTTTGACCCTTGGGTCCGGAGAATGCGCGGTCCAGCCAGAGTCGAAAGCAATCATGGGCCACTCGTAATCAGCCTCGGCGGCTAAGGCCCGCCCCGCAAGTACGGCTAATAGTAACAGAGAGACGAGGTTTCTCATATACTGCAGCTCCCTTCAACTATTTCGTTCTGACATAATTAAACCCATATATGTGCCCGTCATCCGAACCCACCACTATGAAACCGCTTCCTGCAGCAGGGGCAGTGCTGATCTCCTTTCCGCTCTGCGACTTCCATTCCCAGACCGGTTTACTGCTTTTTCCGTCTGTCAATTGATATGCCTCCACAGTACCCCTGGCTGTAGCAACGATCATAATATTTCCGCACACCAAGGGTGTATTGATCACCGTGTTCCTGAAAAGCTGTGGCCTTTTCCTGGACCTGGTTTTTGACATGATGTCCGGGATTCCTGTTCCCTGCACAGACAGGGATGTATAAACCGTTTCACCGCTGAAGGCAGGCAGACTCGGCAGGCCCGTACCAGGAGACCGGACCGCTCCGAGCTGTTTTCCGGTCACTGCGTCGAGTACTGCTCCTTTTCCGATCGTTATCAGGCAGCCGCGGTACACAGCCACGCCCTGTACAATACCGAGAGCAGGGGATTTCTTCCCTCTCGGAGGGGTTCCGTCATGATAGCCTGTCAGTGTCCTGCCCGTACCCAGGTCCAGGCCGGGAATGGCATAGTCTTCAATGGCTCCGGCATATACCCGGCCTGCCGCCACTGCAAGCGGCACATGCACCCGTACACCCGGATCACCGACACGGAATCGCCAAAACTCAACCCCGTCACTCAGCCTCAGGCAATAGCAGTGCCCGTCCCAGCTCCCGAATACGACCCTCCTCTCAACGCCGCTCGAACCCTTCGGCTCACCGACAATTGCCGCGGATGAACGGATCTGGGCCGCTGTGCGGAACTGCCATTTCTTATCTCCCGTCTGTGCGTCGAATGCGCGCATGACTCCGTCGTCAGCACCGCACACAACGATCCCTTCTGCAACAGCCGGGGTGGACCGGATCCACTTTACATTGATCTTGCTTTCTTCGGGAGGAGTGATCTCTGCGCTCCATTTCTCCTTACCTGTCTTCAGATCAAGGGCAAACAGCTTTCCGCTGTCGCTTCCCGCGTATACAAGCGCGTCAGCAATAACAGGGCTTGATTTGACCTTGCCCCCTGTCTGAAACTTCCATGCCTCTTTGATGGGCAGGCCGATCTTGAATTCAAGCCCGCACCTGGCTGGGCACCCCCCGTACATGGGCCAGTCAACCCCGCCCTTAGGCTTTTCGCCTGCGGCAGGTTCCCCTGGCTTTCCTCCGAATGGCTTGGCCATGGGTTCAAGCGGTGCTGCCGGTTTTTCAGGAACCGCCTGGGGTTCATATTTGTAATCGGGCGGCACCGGCTCGAAACAGTAAATATCACTCGCGGTCGGCACGTAGATTCGGCCGTACGCTATGACCGGCCGCGCGCAGGACTTCCCGCTCACCGGACGTACCCAGACAGGTCTTCCGGTTTCCTTATCCACAGCCGCTGCAACAAAACGGAAACGCTTGCCGTTGTACTCCTTGCCGACCGTGCCCCGCGTGTATACATACCCGCCTGCAGCAGTTGGCGGCCCGCAGCTTCCGGCCCAGGCGCTGTGCACATCCTTCCTGTCACCTGCCTCCCACAGCTTCTTTCCTGTCTTTGCGTCAAGGGCCGTGTATCTCCTGCCATAGTTGCTCGCAAAGAGCATACCGTAGGCTGATATGATCGGATACTTGGCTGTCCCGAGGCCGGCATAGTTGGCACGCGTTTCCGCTGAAGCACCCCGGGGCCCATCAGTCCATTCAGTGCCCCAGTGCCAGAGCTTCTTTCCCGTTCCAGCCTCCATGGCCCAGACACCCTGCATGGCCTGGGGTGCAAGGACCATGTTCCCGTCGTTCGTCGGTGCGATCCATGCTTTTACATTCTCCTGGCGCCAAAGCTCCTTACCGGTCTTCTGGTCCAGGCCGAATACAGCAGGCGGGCTGTGTGTTGTGGCCACGACCAGTCCACCTTTCACAGCCATTGCCCCCATCTTCACCCCAGGCGTGTAGCCGGATTTGCGGGGCAGTTTCACGGTCTCGATAAGGGGAACTGACCAGAGCTCCCTGCCGTCAGCAGCGTCCAGGGCATTTGCAAAGTATGTCTGTTTTCCGTTGTGTTCCTTTATTGATCCCACATAGACTGCACCGTCCGTTACTGTCACAGCAGACCAGTGTCCGCCCGGTCCTCTGTAGCCGCGTTTTGACCACAACCGTTTGCCTGTGGCTGCATCAATGGCGGTCACACCTCCTTTGCATGTATAGAGCCGACCCTTGTAATATGTCGGGGTGCCTCCAACACTTCGCTTCCATAGCACATCGCCTGTGTCCGCGTCCACGCAGCAGGCCCTGGAGAACACCCTGCCGCCGGCAACGATAATATTGTTGCCCGTTCCTCCCATGCTGCCGGGCTGACTGACCCACTTGAGCCGAAACGGCGGTTTGACCCGAGGATCCGGTGAAAAGCCGGTCCAGCCCGCATCGCCTGCGATCATGGGCCACTCATAGACCTCCCCGGACCCTGTTTCCTGTGTTATCCCGTTACTGCAGAGAACGCCTGAAAGCACCACACATATCACAAACGATAAATGTATTCTCATTTTCATTTCTCCTTTTCATACGCACCGATATCTACGATCACTCCCCTCTGTATATTACCGCTGTTGTCGGTAATCCTGTCCCCTTCAAGTGTGAACACATCGGCAATCCCGGACCAGACACCATTTCTGCCCCCATTAATCAGAGGTGAACCGGAGCCAAGTGAAAAAGACCCGTTCTCAGGATCGGCAAATACTATCCGCCCTGTCCGGTCATTTGAAGAGGACCATTTACCTCCGACCGTATCCATACCGGCGATATATGCATTATTTGAAATATGCTTCAGATGGATATCAGCGTGGTTCTGGGCATAAAAATCGAAACCGTGGTTATTCGTGGAGATGTTGTTGGCTGCGTGAAAATAGAGCCTGCAGTGTTCATCCTTTTTGACAAGATAGACACCGCCCTCGTCCGGCTGCTGAAGAACATTGTTGCCGTATACGACATTGTTATGGAATCTGCACCACGATGTATCCTTGACCTGGCACGCGTCCTGATAATAGCCTGACAGCCCGTTCGCGTATATGCAGTTGAAGCTGTACTCTATACGGATCGGAAAACTGGTATGCCGCTTCGGCTGTATGCCGCGCCCCATATTGTGGTGCACCCTGTTGCGCCTGAAACAGCATTGGGTAGGTTTTTTCATATCAGAGGCAACATCAAGTATCGCGCCGTGACTGATATTATACGATATGTCTATTCCCTCCACGATCCATTTCGAACACCCGTCGTTATGCTGGCCTTCAAGGCCGAACCGGTATATCCCGCCGTACAGCTGCTCGTAATCATAAAATTCGACCGCTTTCTTCCTTTGACAGGCTTCTATCTGCCCGGCATCGGGGTCTTCTCCTACATTTACATACAATGTGCCGGAGCTATCCCAGTGAAATTGATTATACTGCAATCCCGCGGCTGAGGGCCCTTTTCTCAGTATGCGGATATCACTGTCCTTCTCAATGTACCAGACTCCGTAATCGTATTTTTTGCCTCCGTATATATGGTCGCCAAAAATACCCGCGCCGTCCGAAAAAGAGGCTGAAAAGACTGCTCCCGAATACTGCGACCAGTTCGATACGGCTTCGCTTGCATAAAAGCGGGCCTGCTTGATACCGCGCTGTTTGCCCCTGCCGGTCCAGTCCATAAACAGATAGGAACCAAAACAGTCCCCGCAGTGGCATTTCTCCCTGTACGGGGTATCGGTCGCCTTAATATATGCTACCTCCCCTTCCTTACCCTTCATACCCTTCATGTGCGCCCAGAGGGACCTGAGTGTTTTGAAGGGATTAGACTGAGTCCCCGCATTTGTCCCCTTGTGTTCGTTATCCACATACCAGACTGCCATAGTGTCGGGATATTTTACCTCACGATCCGGAACCCGGTGTTTTTCAGGCACGGGCCTTCTTCTCCGCCGTGTTTCAGCAGGTTCTTGTTTTTTTTTCTTTGTATGTGTGCGAAGGATGGTGCTTTGCTTCTTTTTATTGACTATTACGGTCTTCTCTCCCCGTGTTACCGAATGGATGCGTCCCAGAGGTATTTTCATTGAAACAGCACCAGCAATCTCGATCCATACCCCCTCCTTGTTTATCTTTGTGATCTTTCCTTCGATTTTTTTTCCGCTTAAAAGTTTTACTTCATCTCCGTACGCAGGAACAGTGTTTATATATACAGCGCATACAATGAAGATTGCTGCTGTCAACAGGTTTCTCATTATCTGTCTCCTGATTTTATTTTCAAGCAACGGCTTGAAAATAAAATTAAGTATTCCTGCGGAATATTTACATCACGCCGGTAGGGGCGTATTGCAATACGCCCCTACTGCATGTAATATCTAATATAAAAAGCATGGATTTATGTTCCCGAATCATGATAAACCGTATATTTCCTTCGCATTGTCATACAGCCACATGCGCGCGATCTGCAGCGCCTCATCAACATCAATGTCCCCTTTATCTATCCTTTTAGCGAGAACGCGGGCAATGTTCTCTTGTGTCATCTTGAGGGCTCCGTATACTTTCTCGATCTGTGAGATGTAATCCCCGCCGAACCCGATGATCTTGTTTAGGGGGACCATGTCCATACACTCATCAAGGGTTCGTATTGTTGTCTGCTGAGATACCGCATGGGCCCAGGTAAGGTTAAGCGAAACATTGGGGAATATCATGGCGATCATAACAGCCTCCCGGACGTACGGCATGCCCAGATGGAACAGGTTGAATTTCACATCCGGATATTTCACAGCAACAGGGATCAGATGCCCCGGAGCCAGATCCCTGAAATCACCCCACACGCCCGAATGGACCGCGACTGTCAGGCCGCGATCCCGCGCGAACTCCACACCCCTGTCATTAATGACCGAAACAAGGGGAGCAGTCGCAGAGATGGGATTCGTCACAGTGCCCGGTTCGAGCTTTCCCGAATAGAGCGCTTCTATGATCTCCTGCGCTTTTTTCCTGTCCGGATCGTAACCGGGAAAACAGCGGGACTTTACACCGTATATGCCCTGTTCTACTGCTGCTTTCTTTTCTTCAAATATCCACTCGAGGTATTCCCCGACATCCGGTACCGCATCAGGTCCGATGCTGCTGAAATACTTCTGCATGAAACCGTCTTTTGAAGGGAAAAAACTGCTTATGACCAGCAAAGGCATTATCATGCTCCTGTCATCCTCATCATAAGCTTCCGGTTCGTCCCTGCATGCCAGTGCAAACTCGATACTGCACATATCCTTCAGAATTTTCCGGTATATCCCGGGTTTGTTGTTCTCCTGAAGACGCCGAGAGATATCCATGAATGAATCGTCATTGATATCATCAAAGCCCAGAACGTCCCTGATCCATATTCGCGCAGGCTGCAGGAGCGACATGTGCTTTATATAAGGGTAGTATTCACGAAAAAGGCCCCATTTTTCCTCAACAGATATCCGCTGTTCAGAGGTTTGACCATACAGTCTGTCAAGGCTCTCCTGGGGCATGCCTGCGGAAACAAGCCCGATCGTTGTATACTGGGAGAAGAGCACGGAAAAATCGACTGTCATGGACGTGCGTTCTTTTTCCGGGACCAGGTGTTCGTGCGCGTCAATAACAGGAATGCGTTCCAATGCTTCGATGAGCTTGTCTGCTGTGTGGCCGGGCATTATGTGTCCTTTTTATCATTCTTTTCTTTTTCCGGCAGTTCCGGTACCTGATATTCGTATATATACTTGGAGTACTTGCCTGTAACGTACATGACATCGTGATCCTTCAGGGACCGCACCGCAATCCCGTCAATGATCCTGCTTTTAAGGCCCTCCGGGCCGGCGAATTTCTGGATGACCGCTCCCTGCTTCAGGCTGATCCTGAAAATACGGTTCCGCATCCCCCGTTTATAGCTGGATGCCCAGACAGTCCCGTACCGGTCCATACCAAGGTCCTCGATCCTCAATATTCCCTTGATTTTCAGTTTCTTGATTGTTTCTTTCTTGACAGGATCATACCAGAGCAATTGATTATCGAAGCCTCGGCCTTCCGCCGTGTAGATTATGGCAGTCTCGGTCCCGGGTTTTAGAGGGCTGTTATTGCGACATGAACCCCAATTTGTTACACCCAGGCCGTTCCCGGCTTTTTCGGCTTTATAATTTTCGTCGTTCAGCGTCAGAATAAAAATCGAGTTATCCTTTTTCTTTTTTATCTGGTACGTAAAATTATAAAGTTTTTCTTTGAACCAGACAGCGCTCTCCGTATGGGACTGGTGCGTGAATCTCCACGTTTCCAGAACACCAAAATTATTCTCCGGGTCCAGTTTGGTAAGGCCCGTCTTTGTAGTATGCCACAGATAGCCGTTGTAAAAATCCAGGCCTTCAGAATAGGTGTCGCCTTTGGTGCCTTTGTGGGGATATTTTTTCAGAAGATATAGAGAAGGAAGGTCGGGTTTTTTGGCCTTTCCCTCCTTTTTACCTGTTTTGCCTTTCATCCTGACAGTATTCCCGCCCGTTTCTGCCAGCAAACGAGCCGTTGTCTCTTCTGAATTCATAGCTGCCGGTACTGCAGTAGTACCCTGATCCGCGACCCGGACCTTGTTCACCGCGCCTGTTTCATTCCCGGATCCGGCCTTTGAATATGCAAAAGCGTATACATGCCCGTCATCTGAACCCAATACTATGAAGCCGGAACCCGCTGCCGGAGCTGTCCAAATCTCCGCGCCGCTCGGACTCTTCCACTCCCAGGCCAGTTCTGCCGCACCATTGCTTTTCTCATCCGGGAGCTTGCGCACTTCCAATGTGCCTGAAATAGTGGCCGCAATAAGCAGGTCGCGCGTGGCCAACGGGGTGTTCAAGACCATGTGTTTGAATCGATACCCGGGTGGGTACTTCATTTTCTTGCGGGATGCCTTCGGGGCTGAGATTACATCCAGCAACCTGGCTCCCAGATTATTGCGGTAGGTGAAGACCTTCCCGCTACTGAAGGCCGGGGCGCCGGTGACATTAGAGGACCTCATAGAAGAGGATAACGCGGCGCGCCCGAGGATTTTGCCGGTGGCGGCATCAAGCAACTTATCCGATCCATGTGCCGAGCCTGTAGCAGTGATGCCGCGGTAGACTGCAAGCCCCTGGACCAGGCCGAGCCGCGAGCTCTTGCTGGCCCGGTAGGGTCCGCTCTTGTCGTAACCGTCCAAAGGCTTGCCGGTGCCAAGGTCCAGCGCATGGATCACCCAGTTCTCCCATGCGCCGACATACACCCGGCCGTTCGCCACCGCCGGCGGTGCGTAGACCCGTACCCCGGGCTCGCCCACTTTATAGCGCCAGAACTCCTTACCGTCAGAGAGTCGCAGGCAGTAGCAACGTCCGTCCCAGCTTCCGAACACGATCCTTTCTCCAACAATGGCGGGTGCGGCCCGGACCGCTCCGGCTGTCTTGAACTGCCACTTGGCCTTCCCGCTTTTCGCATCGAATGCCCGAAGCACGCCGTCATCTGCCCCGCAGACCACGATGCCGTTTGCTACTGCCGGCGAGCACCATACCCAGGATCCAATCTTAGCACTCCATTTCTTTGCGCCGCTGGCCAGGTCCAGAGCGAAGAGTTCGCCGCTGTTGCTGCCGGCAAAGGTCATTCCGTCGGCAATGACCGGACTGGACTTGACCTTGCCTCCGGTCTGAAACTTCCAGGCCTCCTTGATGGGAAGGCCGATGCTGAGATCCAATCCGCAGCGTGCCGGACAGCCTCCGTACATGGGCCAGTCAGTGCCGCCCTTGGGCTTTCCGCCCGCAGCTTCCTCCCCCGGCTTTCCGTCGAAAGGCCTGGCCAGGGCTTCCAGAGGACCGGCAGGTTCCGACGGTGCAGGCTGAGGTTCGTTTTTATAGTCGGGCGGCACCGGCTCGAAGCAGCAGATCTCGTTGCGGGTAACCGCGTAAATCCGGCCGTAGGCGATGGCCACTCTGCAGCATGAGTGGCTGCCCAGCGGACACCTCCAGACAGGCTTTCCTGTGTTGGGATCGACAACGTAAAGCTCCTTGCGCAGCCGGCGACCGTTGAAGTCTTTACCTTGTAGGCAGTTCGAGTATATCCAGCCTGCTGCGGCAGTGAGCGGTCCACAGCCTCCCGACCACATGTTGCACTCCTTGTCGCCTATGACCAGAAGTTTCTTGCCGGACGCCGCATCGAGAACGGTATATTCCCGGCCGTAACAACTAACAAAGAGCTTTCCGTAGGCCGCCGTGGGCGGATGGTCGGCCGTGCCGAGATGTTTGTAGTGAGCCTTGGCAGAACTTATGTTGTAGCCGCCCCAGTGCCAGCGCTCCTTCCCGGTCTTCGCATCCAGGGCCGTGACACCGTGAGCACATTCGGCAGCCCATACGGTCTCTCCGTCGGTGCTGAGCGCATGTCTCGCCACGACACTCTCCTTGCGCCAGAGTTCCTTTCCGGTCTTCTGGTCCAGGGCAAAGATCATCTTGGGGTGGTGCGTGCTCAGGAAGACACGTCCGCCTCCGACTCCGGCGTTCGACATAGCCACGCCCAGCACGTTGCCTCTGGGAATGGGGCCCTCTGCAGGAATCAGCGGGGTCGACCATATCTTCTTGCCTGTGGCTGCATCCACAGCTTCCGCAAAATAGAATTTCTTCCCTTCATGATCTTTAATGCAGCCGGCGTAGACCGCGCCGTCGCACACCGTAACCGCGGTCTTGTAGGTGCGATTGCACAGGTAGCCGCGTTTCGACCAAACGCCCTTGCCTGTTACCGCGTCGGCGACCCGTATCCCACCCCCTCCCGTATACAGCCGACCCTTGTGAAAGCTCGGCGTATTGGAGCCGGTATTTCCCCTGCGAAGCAGGTCGCCGGTCTCAGCGTCCATGCAGAAGGCCCTACCAAAGACCTTTCCATCGGCCACGGTGACGCAAGCCGGCTGGCCCGGCTGGCTTGCCCATTTCAGCCGGAACGGCGGCTTGACGCGCGGATCCGGTGAAAATCCGGTCCACCCGGCGTTGCCGGATTTCATGGGCCATTCGTATGTTGTTTCTGACTCCTCGGCCAATATATACATGCTGGAGATCAAAAACGAAAAAATACAGATAGCAATCCCTATCAACACAGGAATTCTTTCAGGCAGCAAGAATCGCACCGTTGTATTGTTCCGGTTTAAATTTTTAATCATTATATTATCCTTAAATTATGATGGAAATTCTTTTTTTCAGTAGTAGGGGCACGGCATGCCGTGCCCTTACATCAATGACTGTTCGGTGCTCTCCAGGAAAACCCGGGCTTAATATTCCGGAAAGAAGGCGATTCAAACCTTTCTATGTTCTCCACTTTCCTGCCGAAAAATATATGATCGGCAATGTCCAGCAGGGTCGGCCAGTCATCTTCTTTCCGCTTTTTCTCCGATTTATCCCTTAAAAGGAACCTGATATTATGTTCCGCCCCCATCCATGTGTACACCTCGCCGGCTGCGAGACGGACCTGGTGGACCCCCTTGAGTCCAGCGGGGTTGTTCGGCATCACATCCATCATAAAAATAGGACGGGGTGAAATAAGGGTAAAAAGGAAATGTTTATCAAAGGGAAGGCGCACTGTTCTTTTTGTAAACTTACCAAGGTTCTGATTGAAATAGTGGGGATAGGACCTTATCAATCCGGACAATTTCAAGCCTCTCTTCCCCCTTGCGCGAAAGGATTCCACCACTAAGCCCATGCTTCTGATCAGCACGGTTAATGCCACCCGTTCGTCAAAAGCACTGTGCAGAAGCACGGCTCTGCCCTCATGCCCTCTTCCTGCAACCACAATACGGTTTCCGTCAACACTGTCAAGGGTCAGCAGATAATCGATCACCCGCATCCCCTGCCATGCAATGACAGCGATCGTACCCCAGTCATAATCCGGATACGCCGCCTGTATAATATGGGTCACACCCTTTTTTCCGTGCCAGTCCCCCCGGTCATATGTCACAACCATATACCCGCGTCTTACAGCTTCCCTGTAGAACGATCCGGGGAATCCCACCGAACCGCTGTTATTCCTTATGATCACAGGGAAAGGCCCTTTCCCTTCAGGCATAACGATAGATAGAGGCAATACGATCCGTTTCTCCGGGCCCATTGACAGATATATTTTCCTGAATGTGCGTCTGCCCCCGGCATACGCGTCGTAGACCCCTTTTATCTCGGCTGTGATATTTCCCGGAGGAGGCGGCATGCGCCCGAACTGGTAGTGCTGGAGCATGTCTTTTATCTCCTCACGCCGCTTATCCCAGTCAGCGGGTGTGCTGACCCGGTTGCCGTTCTGCATCAGGAACGGGTCGGGAAGTTCCCTGATCACAGGAAGGTTCTCTGCATCCGGGTAATCAGCTTCAGGTGCGGGGTTTTCATGGACCGGCTTTTCACCTGGATCACTCTCCCGTACAGCATGTATTACTGCAACGGACGCAGCAGCGGTTACTACTGCTGCACACCCCAATGCAATAGCAACAGCTTTAACCTTTCCCAGCACTATCATTTTCAAAGCTCCATTGGAAATATGCGCAACACTTTCCGGAACAGGCCCTTGTGCCACTGACATGCATCCCTCGGTCACTGACGCGGGTGCGGCCTGGACCGCGTGCATGCTGAGCATGCCCGACAGTGCGGCAGCAGGAAGGATAATACCTTTCTTTGAAAAGAACCTGCGCAATTTTTCAACCGCGCGCTTTACACGCATATGGGCTGCCTTCTCAGATACACCGAGCGTGTTCCCTATGTCTATGAACGACTTTTCCTGAAAATACCTCAGGATCACAGCGCTCCTGTCCTTTTCACTGAGCCCAACGAGCCCGTTATTGAGTACGGGCATCACTTCTTTCCACTCCGCTGTTCGGTATTCCTGTCCCTGTTTCATTTCTGCTGCCTTTTTTTCATATTTTTTCCTGATTTTCTCTCTTTTCAGAAGATTTATCGATGTATATTTCGCAGTTTTCATAAGCCATCCTGAAACTGTTCGGCTTCTGATTTTCTTCGCATACCGTGAAAGGCTGAAAAAAGCGGCCTGAGACGCTTCAGCCGCGTGTCCCGGGTCGGAAAGCTCGCGCATGCATACCGAATATACCATACCGGCATATCGGTGTACAATTTCGGCAAAAGCCTTTTCCGAGCCTTTTTCAGCGTATTCGTGTAATAATAACCGGTCATCCATATCATGCCTTTTCAGCATTAATGACAATTGAAAAGACAGAATTCAACACGTTTTTTTATTTTTTCTTTTCCAGTACCTTCTTGTACTTGAGAAAGTACTCAAAAAAGGCCATTACCTGTCTCTGGGCCTTTCTGGTTGAATAATGCCCGGGTCGGTCATTAGTCATTGCAACACGGTTTGTATAACCGAGCAGACTGTTGACCGCGACTATGTGGTTGAGTGCTCTCCACCGCAACGGTTTATCCGTATGTTCTGTTTTCGGATCAGGCCCTCCCTGTACACCTGATACCAGGAACGGACGGGGTGCCATCAGCGCCTGAAGTTCATGAAGGTCGTGGCCCCCTTCCTTTATCTGCCTGTAGGCGCTCTTCTTCGTACCCTTCGGCTTTGTGCCGAGATACCCTTTGCTCCAATAGTTTGCACCGCCGTGTGTGGGATTGAATATTGTAACACCGGGATCTGACCAGACACCGCACGCGAACTTGTCGTACATTGACGCGGCGAACAGGGCCCATTTTCCTCCATAGGAATGCCCCACCACTCCGATACGTTCGGGATCCACCTCCTTGAGCGTTGCCAGGGCATTGCAGGCATTGGCCGCTGCATACGCCATGAATGAGAGGGGAGCCAGCTGAGGCTCCTCCCTGTTCGGCCAGTAACAGTGCGTTCCTTTCTGGTGGTCGGGCATCTTCTTTGCCATGCTTTTCCAGTGTTTCTGTATCCTGTCGTAATCGCTTCGTCCTATGGCAAGCACTATAAAATCCCGTTTGGCAAGCTCACGGGCATAACCGCATTTTTTATGAACGAGCGGGCCTTCAGGATAATAATACACAGTGACTGCGGCCGGGAAAGGGCCCTCCCCGTCAGGCATCAGAAGATAGCATGTCCACGGGTCCCATTGCGGGGCGAGATTCACTCGTATCGTGTGCTGGGTGTAGTTGTATTTATGCTTTTTTTCCACGTACTCTATCTTCGGTTTTTCGATCAGTTCCGGCCACGGCCCCATCATCTCATCCCATTTTTTGCGTATTTCAGCCCGACGCTTCTTCCAGTCTTCAGGGGTTGCAACAGGTGTGCCGTTATAAAATTTCAGTACCGGTTTATGAGGGCCGAAATCATTTTCAAACTCCTTGGGAGGTTTGAAATAGGGTGCTATAATTTTCCATGCCTCCTCTGCCGAATCACTCGCTCCAGCAGGAACAGAGGAAAACAGCGCTGCAATGCATGTAAACATTCCAATCCCTCCTGTGATTATATTTTTCAGATTCATTGCTATTCCTTCTTCAGGATCTTCAGGGTGACCTTCTCCCCGTGCTGAATACCGACCTTGGGCACCGTGACCAGCCCAAACTCATCAGCCTTGACCGTGCCAGAGCCTCCTGTGCTGGTATTCCATGTAAGTTCTTCACCTGGCTTTATCTTGAAATTCTGACACCTTCGCGGGGTTACGTCTGTTTTCATGTCTTCCTTGGCCTCGGCATTGGAGATCGTGCATTCCCATCTGTCGGCTTCATCAACAGGATCCGTCCATATGAACCCCACGTTCACATACCCCTCCTCAGGGCCGTCCGGACCCGTGTCATCATCAATGGAGCTGTTGCCGAACGCAGGATAGCTGAGATCGAGTGCGAAACGCTCAGGCGGATAATACTTCTTGAGCAGCTTAAACTGCTTCCTCGCTGAACCGTGTCCCCCGTTATCCCATCCGAAACCGAAACCGTGATGGTTCTCTGTCAGGGCTTTTACCATGGCGACCATGTTTCCCCATTTGGCATACCCGGCCCAGGGCTTTCCTCCGTGGCGCCCCCCGATAAAGCAGGCAAACGGCAGGTCCCGGTGCGTGTTCTCCACAAACGTGACAAGGTCCAGGTAATCGAAGAACTCCGTCTTTCCGTCGGGCATCATGGGAGGCTTCCCCCCGAGTTGTCTTAGGTATTTTGACTTGATCTTTTTTTCACGCGTGGCCCCGGTAAGGTAGACCTTGCCCAGTTTGCCGATACCGGCAAGCATCCACTGATGGCATTTGGGGCCGGTCGGATACAGACCTGCGAATATCTTCGGGCGCTTCAATCCTATTGTAAACGTTCCCCACGCCCCCATGGACTGCCCGCCCATGCAGATGCGGTTGGTATCAACACTGTATTTCTCAACGACCCATTTGATGATCCATTCAAGTCTTTTTTCAGCGAACGGATAAGCCCGCGGCTCCGGATGATCCGCCCAGTTGGGCCTGCATAGCAGGCCGAACCAGAGGTTTTCCCTGCCTCTCCTGCCTCCCGGAGTGTTCATGGTGTCGCGTGGGGAGAGGATAAGTTTCGGATGTTCGCCTCCGCTCTCACCCACTGCAAAGACTCCGGGCTGGCCCGCGCGCCAACCCATCTCCTTTTCAGGAGCAAAATAAAGAAAGTAAAAACCGTGCCCGCGCATCTTCGGCTTGCTGCTGCAGCTCGCATGAAGCTGGATATAGAGGGGAAGCCCTTTTTTCGTACCGCTGATCTTGCCCCCTTTACTCCTCAGAAGTGCTTCAGCTTTGACCTGCCTGATAGGCTGTACCGGAGCCGGTTTCTCCTCGACCGGTTCGGTCATTGCACTTGCACCCGGGACAACCTGTGTAACCGGATTGAGCTTGGAATCCGTTGCAACGACCGCGTAATACCCTTTCCCCTCCTTTGTCACCGTATGCACGGCGACTCCGCTCCACAGGGGAAGCGGATCACTCTCCTCGGTAAGCTGGCAGGTAGGCCACTTGGGATCGAGCCGGTCCTTGAAGGTCAAATCTGACCCCATCAGTTTGCAGGAGTTATTGAGAATGCCTTGTATTACGCATTCGGCCTCGTCCCGGTTCTCCTGAGTGATCGGTTTGTCCGAGCGGTATAGGGAATATCGGTACTTGGCGCCTTCTTCACCCTCTGCTACATCCTTCCAGGTCACGAATGTCTGGCCGTTTCTGTAAAACGCCTTTATTCCTGTGACCTTCAGGTTCTCAGAGCATACAGAAACAGAGCAGAACGCGATACACCATACGAGCATTACATATCCTGATACCTTTTTAATCATCATATGTTCCTCAATAAATTCAATGTGCTGTGGTTCGGCATCTGTTTAGTTACTTAGTTATTCAACCTCCTTTGAATACGAAAACGCATACACGCACCCGTCATCAGATCCGATAACGATAAAACCGCTGCCGGCTGCAGGTGCTGTCTGAATTTCCTTTCCGCTCTGGCTCTTCCACTGCCAGACCTGTTTCGCCGGTTCGTCGACGCCTTCGTCAGGCAATTGATATGCGTGCAGGCCGCCAGCAGTTGTTCCAACCATCATGATATTCCCGCCGATAAGCGGTGCATCGCCCACCTGGCCTTTGTATGACTTCTTACGTTTGTATTTGGCTTTGGACAGCACGTCTACCAACGCGGTGCCGTGAGGCGAAGCCTGGTAGTAGACCTTTCCGCCGCTGAAAGCGGGCAGAGTGGGCAACTGAGATCCCATGCCGTGAACAGACGCCAACAGTTTGCCCGTGTTTGCGTCGAGCGTTGAACCGGAGCCTTTCTGCGAGGCCGTCACCAGCAGGCCGCGGTAAACTGCCATGCCTTGTACCAGGCCCAGCTTCGGGCTCTTCGTTCCGCGCGTGGGGGAATAGTTGCTGTATCCTGCCGGCGGTTTCCCCGTACCCAGGTCCAGGCCGTGAATCGAGAAGGCCTCCCATGCACCGATGTAAACCCTGCCGGCGGCGACCGTTACAGGCGCGTGGACCCGTACACCGGGCTCGTCCACACGATAGCGCCAGAACTCCTTGCCGTCGCTGAGCCGCACACAGTAACAGCGCCCGTCCCAGCTGCCGAAGACTACTCGATCGCCGACGATTGCAGGTGATGAGCGAATCTGGGACGCGGTGCTGAATTTCCACTTGAGCTTCCCGCCGGCCGCATCAAAAGCGCGCATCAGGCCGTCGTCAGCTCCGCACACGACAATGCCGTTGGCCACCGCGGGGGCGGAACGGATCCATTTCAGTATCGGATCCTTTTCAGGCGGCCGCGTGATCTTTGTGCTCCACTTCTTCTGGCCGGATTTCAGATCCAGGGCGAACATCTCTCCACCGTCGTTTCCCGCGTAAACAACGCCTCCGGCAATCACCGGGCTCGACCTGACCTTGGCGCCGGTATCGAATTTCCATGCTTCCTTGATCGGCAGGCCGATCTTCACGTCCGTCCCGCAGCGTGCCGGACATCCGCCGTACATCGGCCAGTCGGCACCGCCCGCTGGTTTTTCGCCCGCGCCCGCTTCGCCGGCTTTTCCGACGAACGGTTTCGCCATGGCAGTCAGAGCGGAGGCAGGTTCACTCGGGGGCGGCTGCGGTTCGTCCGGTTTCTTGCCGTTTAGCGGCTCGAAGCAGTAAACCTCGTTCTTGGTGACACAATAGACGCGACCGTAGGCGATCGGGCTCCGCCCGCATGACTTGGAACTCAGGGGATGCCGCCATACCGGCTTGAGTGTTTCCGGGTCGATTGCGTACAACGAATACCGCAAGCGCGGCCCGTTGAAGTCCTTGCCCTGGACCCCGTTGGTGTACAGATAACCGCTAGCCGCAGTGGGCGGCCCACACCCGCCCGACCAGATGTTGTATCCTCTTTCTTCTCCTTTTACGGCACCGGCAACTGCAAGTTCCTTGCCGGTCTTTGGGTCGATCACCATGAAGTTGCGACCGTAGTTGCTGGCGAACAGCTTGCTGTAGGCCGCCGTAGGAGGATACCGGCTCGTGCCCAGCATCGCATACGATGCGCGGTGAGGAGTCTCCTTGGAACCGCCCCAGTGCCAGAGTTTCTTGCCGGTCGCGGCATTCAGGGCCCAGATGCCCTGCACGGCCTCCGATGCCCACACAGTCTTTCCATCGGACCCCGGACTGTTCTTTGCGGCAACATCCGTCTGCGACCAGAGCACCTTGCCGGTCTTCCGGTCAAGGGCGAAGATCATGGCGGGGTGGTGCGTGCTGATGAAAACGCGACCGCCTGCCACTGCAGCGCCGGACATGCCAACCACCAGTGCAGTGCTTGGCTTGGTTTTCTTCCCCGGCGAGGCAATCAGGGGTGTTGCCCACAGCTCACTACCATCCTCGGTTTTCAGGGCCCGCAGAAAGTAGAACGGTTTGCCTTCGTGATCGGCAATCCGGCCCGCATAAATCATTCCATCGTGTACCGTGAGTCCGGCCTTGTTTGAGTACGGTGTTATGCATCCGGTCTTCCGCCATACCTGCTTCCCGGTGGCGACGTCGTATACGTACACGGAGCCCTTGGATCCGACATACAGACGGCCCTGATAGTAGGTCCCACCCATTTTCAGGGGAGTCTGCCACAGCACCTCGCCGGTTTCAGCGTCCAGACAGCCCTCGCGTGTGTACACCTTGCCGCCGCCGACCGCAAGGCCGGTTGCATGACCGGCCATTCGACCCGGCTGCGCAGCCCATTTCAACCGGAAAGGCGGCTTGACGCTCGGATCCGGCGAGAAGCCGGTCCATCCGGTATTGCCGCCCTTTATGGGCCATTCATAAACCTGTTTGTCCGCGCTGCTGCATATTCCGTGAAAAAAAAGGATAAGGGACGCCAGCAGGATCAGCCTTGGGTTACGTGTATCCATATATTTCCTCCTTGCAATTGGTTTGAATACCATATCAGTATCACCGCTGCATACTCAGGGTGATCTTTTTTCCTTCTTACCCTTCTTTTTCTGTTTTCAGAATGATGCTTTCCAGATAAAATTCCGCACCTTCCTTAAGGTCGGTACCTTCTTTTCTGCCTTCTTTATGTACCTGTATGGTTATGTCATACACCTTTTCCCCCGGAGCACATTTTGCTCTTATAGTCCACATGGGTATGGTTAATTCGCACCATTTGTTCTCCTCGGGTGCTTCGATAAAGGACTTTACCTTGCCTCCCGCGTATATTGAAACCCTCAGCCTTTTTTCTTTTTTCATAAGGACACGAAAGGCAAGCCCTCCCTTGTCATCCGCAGGTACAGTAAAGAACCCTTTGCCCTTGTTTATAAAGGTCATTTTCAGCCGCCTGGGATTGACCAGCTCTCCCTGCATTACCTTTTTCCCGCTTCCCAGAGGATCATCAACAACTGTCACATGGTTGCGCCAGGTATGCCCTCCTTCTCCATTGAGGATCAGTGTTTCTTCCATCGTTATATTCTTTTCCTCCCTGTCCTTCATCCATATCTTATCACCCGCCTTCTCAGCGTGGCTGAATGCGTATACGCATCCGTCATCAGAGCCGATCACGATAAATCCTCCGCCGGCCGCAGGCGAAGTGCCGATCTTTCTGCCGCCCGGAGTCTTCCATTCCCACAGGAGTTTCGCCCTCTCCTGCGATGTGCCGTTCCATATCGAATGGATCTCCACACTACCCTCCTTTGTGCCGCAGACCATTAGATCCTTTGTTGCCAGTGGAGTGTTAAGGACCGGTTTATATGTCTGGTATTTGTTGCCGAGAAACGAGCGTGCCTCTACATCAAGAACACCCGTGCCTTTCCAGGCATAGGGGATATACATCCATCTGCTGCTGAAGGCCGGTGCTCCGAATGCCCATCCGTTGCTGTCCATTATCTCCTTGTGCATATAGGCTCCGCTCAATGCCAGAAGGTCCCCGCTCAAAGGGTGAAGGAGCAGGCTCTGGCCGTAGTTTTCGTCTCCGCACGCAATGACCGCGACCGCATTCCTATAAACCCCTATGCCTTCGACCCGTCCAAGGCGCGTCCGATTGAGATACCAGGACGGCCTCCTGTTAGCAAGCCATTTCTCCTTTGTGCGGCTGATCTTCTTTCCGAATCCCTCTATAGTCTCTCCTGTTCCCAGGTCCAGTGCGTAGACCCTCCAGTCCCAGGTTCCTACGTATACTATATTATTGGCCACAGCAGGGGCGGCATGAATTTCGTAATCGGTACAGAACCTCCAGAATTCTGCACCGTCCGAAAGCCTGACACAGTAGCAGTTACCGTCCCAGCTCCCGAAAACAACCCGGTCTTTCACAATTGCCGGAGATGCCTGGACTTTCCAGCCTGTCCTAAACTCCCATATCTTTCTGCCGTTTCGCGCGTCAAATCCGTACATCATTCCGTTATCGCTTCCGCAGACCACTATGTTATCCGCTGCTGCCGGAGCACAGCGTACCGGAGATCCGAGATCTGCCGTCCATTTTTTTCTTCCTGTTGCCAGGTCAAGAGCAATAAGGCGGCCGCTGTCATTGCCGACATAAACTGTGCTGCCGTATATAACAGGGTGCGAGCGTACGCTCCCGCCTGTTTTGTATTTCCAGGCATCTTTTACAGGCGGAGCGATCGTTACATCAAGGCCGCACCGGGCGGGACAGCCCCCGTACATGGGCCAGTCCGCGCCGCCCGGAGGTTTGTCAGGATCTGCGGGCGCACCCGGCTTCTCTGCTTTTTTCACGGCCATCGGCTTAAGCGGAGCAGCAGGCTGTCCCGGCGCAGGCTGGGGCTCATGAGGCTTCGGAGCTTCCTCGCACGGCTCAAAGCAGTAGAGCCGGCCGTCGTTGGACGGTACATAAAGACGTCCGTATGCAATAGAGGCACGGGCGCAGTTGCGTCCGGCTGTGCGGTATTCCCAGACCCTTTTGTGCGTTTTAGGATCAATGGCGTAAATTCCCCGGCCCCCTTTGGTGCTTATCCTGTAGTTGCCTGTTGTAAAATAGAGAAAACCGGCGGCTGCAGAAGGCGTGGCGCAACCGGTTCCGGCACCGTCATCGAATGTCCAGGCAACCTTGCCTGTTTCAGGATCGAGCACAGTGAAATAGCCGTAATAGCTTTTACAGTATATCCCGCCGTAGGCTACGGCAGGAGCCCAGTTCGCGCTCCCTGCCTTTACAAAAACACCCCTGCCGGAGACACCCCCCCACTGCCACAGTTTCTTGCCTGTTTTAACGTCAAGCGCAACAACTCCCCGCTCGACCTTGGCAGCCCATGCCCTTTCACCGTCGGAGGTCAGCGCCTGTGCAGCGAAGACACCTTCGGTACGCCACACCTCCCTGCCTGTCCTGCGGTCATGTGCAAATGCAGCGTAAGGCCCGCGCGAGGTGCAGAGGACCAGATCCCCTGCCAGAGACGGCGCAGTCAGCCTGGTCTTCGGGCCTCCTGCACGTTTCTTCCAGATTTCAGACCCGTCTTTCACACTGAGAGCACAGAGGTATATTCCCTTTTCATCCCGCTTGACCCAGTAGACCATGCCGTCGGCAAAAGCAGCTGACGGCCTGGTCCCAGAGCAGTAACTCTCCGGTGCATTCCACAGCAGTCTGCCGTTTGACGCATCAAGAGCTACAAGGTTTTTCCTTCTGTTCCGCACATAGACCCGCTTTCCGTCCGAGGATACAGGGGTGTTCTTATAGAATCCCAGATTGTGGTCACGCTCCCAAAGCATCTCGCCTGTTTCAGCGTCCAAGCAGAGCATAGGTCCCTGAAAGCTCTTGAGGAATACGCGTCCTCCTGCTACTGCAGCCTCGCTTTTAAAGCAGCTTTCGGTCTTTACAACCCACTTGAGCCGGAACGGCGGCTTTACGCGCGAATCGGGGGAATATGACGTCCAGGATGCATCTCCTGCCGCCATGGGCCATTCATAGACCGTTCCCGGATCTTTCCCAGTCTGTTCCTGCGCCGGGCATATACTGCCTGCAGCAATACAAAACGAAACGCATGAAAACAGAATCATTTTTGTCTGAATACTCATTGCATTACTCCTGAATAAAAGACGGCGCTTTCCAGGAAAACCCCGGATCGGCATCGGGGTAGGGCATTGTGTCGAATTTCCGTCCGCCCGCCGGCTTCTTGTTGAAAAACACCATGTCCGCGAAGTCAAGGAGCGCACCCCAATCCTCCGGACCCTGTTTGTGCCGGCCTTGACGCATGTGAAGGGCGATCTTTCCGCTCGCACCCAGCCAGTCATAGATTATCCGGGCCCCCTGTATGCACCGCTGCGCGCATATCGGTGTTGCGCACCCGTCCTGCATGGCCTCTGTCGAACAGAGTGCACGTGGTGCGACAAGGGCCAGAAGGAAATGCTGGTCAAAAGGAAGAAAGCTCTCCCTTTTTATAAACCCCTCCATGCGTGGATGGAACCAGTGATAGTATCCCTTAGGAAAAAACGCCCCGACATATTCGTGCCGGCGGCGTCCCTTGGGATCGTTAGGGAATATGGGAAAGCGCCAGCACTGCAGGCCTCCTCCGCCCGCACCGTTGGGTACTGTCAGAGCTACCCTCTCGTCAAACGCTCCGGCCAGGAGCGCAGTCTTTCCGCCGCGGGAGTGGCCTGTGACCACGATCTTGGCCTTGTCCACCTCGGGCAGGGTCACCAGGTAGTCTATGGCCCTCATGGCACCCCATGCCCAGACCGCGATCGTGCCCCAGTCATAGTCCGGATACGCGGCTTGCGCTGAACCCACTGTATCGCGCTCGTCAGGATCAAGGGCTAAGTTGTCATATCGGACCTCCATGTAACCGCGTTTGGCTGATTCCGACGGCATTCCGCCGGAATAGTGCTTGGGTCGCACAATAACAGGAAACGGGCCCTTGCCCTTGGCAAACCAGATTCGCAGTGCCATTATGATCTTCTTCTCCGGCCCCATTGTCAACTTGACTTCCATCCGGTGATCTTGTTTGGACGTTATTTCTCCAGTCACATTGCCCGGAGGCGGGGGCATGTGGCCATATTCGTAGTGAGAAAGCACAGCTTTTATCTCCTCGCGCCTCTTGTTCCAGTCCTTTCTGGTCCTTACCCGTTTGCCGCTTCTCATCAGGAACGGGTCGGGCAGCTCCTTTATTTCGGGAAGCTTGTCAGCCGGGGGAAAATCCGTCTGTTTTTTTTCGTCTCCCCTGATATCCATACAGACAATCATCAGCAATATACAGATAACTGCCTTCTGCACCATGGCTTTCTCCTCCAATAGTTACTGGAACAGCATTAATAACTGTATTGTAATTAAGGAAAATATCAAGGAAAATATCAAGGAAAATATATTTTTATTCTATGAGTGCCCTGTCAAGCCATTCAGCGGCTTTTTTCTGCTGTTCAGGGTCGAAACGGCGGAAATCCCGAGGTGTATCGAGGAAAAGCCTGTTCCCGGCCCCGAGAAGAGTATATATTTCTGCAGCCCTGTTAACGGCTGACTTCACCTGCTGAAGGTCCGTACGATAGTCAAGCTGCGGTGTTATTACACATAACGGCCTGGGAGCAGCGAGTGCGATAAGTTCATCGTAATCATACGGCAGACGGTCCTCATTACCCAGAAAGAAACCCATGCGCGGAGCCAGGCTCCTGAAAAACGCCAGATTTCGGATGCCTACGCTCATTGATCTGCGTTTTTCAGTTCTCAGCGGCGAAAAGCCGCAGGCCGAAACCACCGCTTTAATACGTTTGTCAAGTGCTGCAGCGTGCAGCGCCACAATACCGCCCAGGCTGAAGCCGACAACACCGATCCGATCTCTGTCAACATACTCCAGAGACCGGAGCACGTCGACGGCGCGTCTGACATCAGCAGTCATCTTTCCGAGTTCTGACCATTCCGGGTGCTTTCTGTAAAATGCCATCCCCCCTGTTCCCGCCCGTGTACCGCATCCCAGCTGGTCATATGTCAGGGCCACATATCCGCAGGAGGCGAAAAAAGCGTGAGCTGACATACCGATCCTTGAGGACCATTTGCATATGTATCCCGTATTATGGGAGTAGGGATGGAGATAGACTATTGCCGGCATCCTGCCCTGTATCTTCCGGGGCAGGACAATGCAGCCGGTCAGCCCGCGCCCCATATCCACAGACAGTCTGGTCATGTGGGCCGGGTTTTCCTTGGGTATCTTTTTGACTGCAAATTCCTCTGGAACCTTTGCAGGGGGAAAATCGCCAAGAACCCAGAGAATATTTTTTCTGATCCGGGCGGACAGTCCTTTCCATGCGGCAGGGTTTTCAGGTTTCTTCCACGCAACAGGGGAAAAGGCTTTCATATCCGGCTTCTTTGCGCCGGTCAACGTCTGCCAGTTCTCAAACGTATATGTATACAATAACTCATAGAAATCACCCCTGTCTTTTTTCCCTTTGAAATGCCGGTCGCACCAGTCAAGGATGGCCAGCCAGTCCTCCGCGTTCATGTTGTGGCCTCCCGGCCTGTACCGCAGCCCGATGGATCCGCGTGCGCCCAGGAATTCGAAGATCCGTTTAGCGGCCATGTAGTCCTGTTGAGACCCAAAAAAATCTGTACAATCGTCGTTGATGGCTTCGTTAAGGAGCAGCTTGCGCGGTGCGATCAATGCCTTGAGAAAATGCAGGTCAAAGGGAAGACGGTCCTCCCTGCCCGCAAAGAACCTGATACGCGGATGATACCAGTGCGGGCGCCAGCGCGTCAAGATCTCAATGCCGGCCGAATATGTGTCTCTCCCCCTGAACCGGAACAGACCGTTGCTGTTGTTTGGCACACAGAGTGCGATACGCTCGTCAAACGCCGCGGCTACCTGGGCTGTGGCCCCGTTCCGCGAGTGGCCGACCACAGCGATCCTGTCCCGGTCCACGCAGTCGAGCGTCAGGAGATAGTCCACAGTACGGTGAACACCCCAGGCCCATTTGGCAAATGTCCGCCAGTCATATCCGGGATAATGGGGAGCAAAACCGTCATTTGTTCTCTTCCAGTCGTCCCTGTCGCAGTCGTTTCTCCGAAACGTGGAAAAAATATACCCCCGCCTGACAGTCACTTTTTCCCTTGTGCGGGGCATCCTGAGCCTGCCCCAGTCAAGGACGATAATTGCCGGAAACGGCCCTTCCCCTTTTTTGGGAATCGCCAGACTGACATCCATCTTGACTGCCATCTTTGGCCCAAAATTCAGCCGAACCTCCCGATAGTCGCATTCCCCGTCGAATATCACCTTTGATCTGCGCTGCCTTGCCTTCATGTTTTCAGGCGGCGGAGGCATATGTCCCAGCAGATACTGCTGAAGCATGGCCTTTATCTCCTCGCGCCGTGTATCCCATTGAGCCTTTGTGGTCACTCTGGTGCCGTTATTCATTATCATCGGATCGGGCAGATCAAGCTGAGACGGCAGTTTTGAAAAATCAGGCGGCAGTTCTCCGGTCTTTTTAAGCCATTTCCGCCAGGCGTATTCCTTGTGCGGGGGAAGCAGACGCAGCAGTTCTTTAAGGTATGCTTTCCGTTTTTCAGGATCGGAGCCATCCCGCTCCGCACAGTACTCGTGCCGGGGAAAAACAAGTATCGATATTATGAGCAGGAGAAAAATTGACGATGTTCTTTTCATTGGGTAATATTTCCTTTATGTTTCATACAGCACAGTTTTCACACTTTTAGTGAAGCGTTGCCGGAAGCTCATTGATATTGCCGCTGAAACGTAAAAACTGTCCGCTTTTATTCAGGCTGCGGTATAGCTTTTCCGTCCACGTGAAGCCGGATGCCTGTTTGCCTGCCAGATAGACCGGCCGCGGGAAAAGCAGCCCTGCTGCCTGCGGTATATCAGCATGACGCAGGATGCGAAGCAGGGCCAGTTCTGCACTCTTCGAATTATGGGTATCGGGAGCATCCTCAAGGATCACACCTGCGATCTTCTCATCAACGACAGCGGCATAAAGAGCAGGGACAGCCATAGCTCCCCTGCCCCACACATAAACAGCTTTCGGGTCAACAGCCTGGTGCCCGGATATCTCACTGAACGCGGCCAGAGTGTCGTTTACACGCAGCGAACTCAGCGTATGCCCTACCTGGGGTGCGAAACGAATAAGCTGGTTGAGCCGTTTTTTGGAGCTTTTCTGGCTGGTTGCTCCGATATCCGTGGTTTCCAGAAGCAGAACATTGGCACCGGCCCCGGTGAATTTTAGGGCTTGTGGTTTCAGCTTTCCCATTGTATCATCAGCGAGAAGGATTATCGTCTTCCTGCGTTCCCCGTTTTTGTAAAAAAACAGGGCACGATGGCTGAGCCTATTGTCCAGAGTCAGGATCATGGATTCCTCTCTCAGATCCCCGCGGTTTTTTGCATCACCGGAAGCAAGCTTGGCCTGTATCCCCCGAAAGGCCCATCGGAGCACCTCCTCGCGAAGCGCAATCGTCAGTTGTCTCTTGAATTGTTCGAAATCTTCGGCATCCGCCACCTTCCAGACTGGTGTGGAAGGGGTAAACTGCATCTCAGTATGCGCCGGTTCAACAGGTTTTCCCTGCAGCAGGAGGCCTTTCCTGCTGCTGCCTGTAAAGCAGCGCAGTTTATCTTCATCCAGAACCCGTTTCCCGCGTCTGCTCCTCTCCTTTTTCCACAACCCGTCCGGTATGCGAACCCCCTGTCCCGGCTCACCGTTTCTCAACCAGCGGTTGATCCAGGTATGTTCCGATTTCATCAGACCCGAACTGTAGGTATGGCCCTGGTCGAACATCCTGTTATCAAAGCGTTCCTCCGCGCTGTATAGAGCATATATTTTCCTGACAAACCGGGCGATCCGTTCGGAACCTTCCGGATTGGCGAAATACTTGTCTGTTCTGCCGTTGACGACCCGAAGCTTACGCGGTGCAGCGAGTGAGAAAATTTCCGCTACTGTAACACCGCAATAATTATAGAGTACCCCTTCGTCGCTGCTCCGGTGCAGGCTGAGCCTGTATTTCCATACAGGCCGCCAGCCGCACACAGGAACACTGGCAGTGATCCGCTCATCGGCTGCGATGCCCCACGATGAACGGTGGGATCCCTGGGAATGGCCGGCTATGCCGATGCGTTTCCTGTCGACCAGCAATCCGCCGTCCGGGGCTTTGAGGCTCAGCAGGTAGTCCACAGCCCGTATGGTATCCCAGATCACAACACCGAGCGGCTGGTACCCGGTGCTGTACCAGTGGAAGTTTTTCCCCAGAAGCGGACCTGCACCGCCGCGGGTTCCGAGCGTGGCCCCTGTACGGCCCTCGCCCCCGAGCAGGGGCATGGCCAGGACAACAAAGCCGTTGCCGGCATAATAGCATGATGAACCAATGGCTTTCCAGTTGTCGCGGCCTGTACTGCTGGGCGCATAGATCATTGCCGGGGCCGGAAAGGTTATTTTTTTTGGAATATACAGATGACATGCTACATAATTTTTGGGACGGCTTTCATAAACAATCCGCTGAAAAGTAAACTGCTCTGCTTCAATGGGATCACCAATAAAGTGAGGATTAAGCGGTGTTTTTTCGGGCAAAGGATCCAGCCCCACCAGTTTAAACAGGATTTCCTTTAGTTCCCTGCGCCGTTTTTTCCACTCTTTCAGGGTATCAGGAACTCTGCGCTCCTCCACGATCCGTTCGTTCAGAAAATCGAGATATTCAATAACCTGTGCAGAATTTGGAGTTCCTTTCATCTGTTCGTTTCCTTTGTATTCAACCCCTGATGCAGCCGGAAGTCCGGCAGTCATCAAACATAATAGAATGAATATAGTCTGTAAACTTCTTTCCATATACAGCGTATGACTCATTCTATTTCTCGCTTTCAATCCTTTCCGGGGCTTTCCAGGAAAACGGCGGCTTCTCATCCGGAAACGGTAGTTTGTCGAACTGCCGGCTGCTCTCCGGCTTTTTACCGAAAAAGACCCAATCTGCATAATCCAGCATAGCCGCCCAATCCTCTTTACCCTGTGCGTGACCGCCCGGACGGAACCACCAGCCGATCCTGTTGCCTGCGCCCAGCCACTCGAAAACGACCTTGGCGGCCAGGCTGGTGTGCTGAACCGCCAGCGCATCGGAATTTTTATCGTTGAATCCATTGGTCATAAACAAGGCTCTCGGTGCAACAAGCGCCTTGTGAAAATGTCCGTCAAAAGGCAGACGTGATATCTTGCCCTTGAACTGCAGGCGCCGTGCATGAAACCAGTTCAGGGCGCCATACCTGTGGATACCCCTGTGTCCCTGAAACCCTTTCCGAACAAAACGGTAACAGGCAGCTCCGCCGCAAGCCCCCGCATTGGGTGCGGTCAGCGCCACCCGCTCGTCTAACGCACCGATCAACAGAGCTGTTGCACCGCCACGAGAGTGCCCCGTAACGATTATTTTCTCCCTGTCAACCTCTTCGAGAGTCATCAGGTAATCGATCACCCGCATGCCACCCCATGCCCAAACCGCGATGGTTGCCCAGTCGTGTTCAGGATACGCTGCCTGTGCAGGCCCGGCAACGTCCTCGCGGTTTTGCGGATCCGGTTCAAGTGCGCAGTTGTCGTAGCGTGCTTCCATGTAGCCGCGCTTACTCGATTCCGACGGTCTTCCGCCAGAATAGTGCTTGGGCCGCACAATGACAGGAAACGGCCCCTTGCCCTTGGCAAACCATATCCTGACTCCCATTTCGAGCTTCTTTTCCGGCCCCATTGTCAGTTTGACTTCCATTCGGTGTTTGCTTTTGGACGTTATTTCTGCAGTTACGTTGCCCGGAGGTGGGGGCATGCTGCCAAACTGGTAGTGGAGCAGCATGGCTTTAATCTCTTCGCGGCGCTTTTTCCAGTCCTCAAGTGTCTTGACGCGTTTACCGCTCTTCATCAGGAACGGGTCGGGCAGCTCCTTTATCTCCGGCAGCTTGTCAGCCGGCGGAAAATCACCTTTTACTGCGGTTTTATTTTCCGCACCGGAAAGGACACCGGCTGAAACGGACAGAATTATCATGCAAACCAGATACGATTTCAACCTGCTGTACATAGCACTTCTCCTAATTTCAGACTGCGGATCACGGACCGCAGACTGTCTATTGTTCACAAAACTCTTAACTACTTACTGCTTACTACTTACTTATTTGAAAAGCAATACACATACCCGTCATCAGACCCGATATAAAGCCTTCCCCGGCTGATCGCCGGAGACGAGCGCACCTTGCCGCCAGTCTCGTGTTTCCATATCATCTCTTCTGTGTTCAGATCCCAGGCATACACGCATCCGTCGTCCGCACCCGCGAAGATGTGTCCGTTTGCTATGGCCGGGGCAGTGTTGACGAAGCCGGTAGGGCCGGTCAGTTCAGCCAGCGGATCGTAAATTCTGGAGACCCAGGGCGGACGGCGTGCCTTGCTGTACTTGTCACCACGATAGAGTTTTCCCTGCGGAAGGTGTTTGCCTCCCTTTTCCAGATCAAAGACAGCCAGGCCCTTGTCACCTCCCATATACGCCTTGCCGTTCAAAAGGGCCACAGGCTGATGAAAATTGGCATTGCCCATACCTCGCAGCTTTTCCTTGCCGCTCCAGGAACCACCCGTACTGCGGAACAGACCCCAGTCTATCGTTGACCGGTTTCCCCCTTCCCATTTTACCTCCCCGGTCCGCAGGTCCACGGCAAGGAGGAAAGCGCCGGTGGTCAGCAGGGCCATCTGCTTGCCGGTATCAACGGCTATGTCCCCCCGTACAGTGCAGCAGCCGCCGGTGTGTGTGAAGTAAATGGGCCAGGCAGTGTAGTCGATCCGTTTCCCGTCAGGACCGATGTAAAAGGACGGCAGCTTTTCCTGACGCATGAAGCGTTGGTTTTCGAGCAGTCTCCCTCCTTTGAGGATCAGACCGCCGTTCTTTGCGTCTACGACCGTGTAGCTTCCATAAGAGAAGTGCACCAGGCCGTCATGGAGACAGGGCGATATTGCCACTCCAAAGGGCAGTTCGCCCTTCTCACCGATGTCATCTTCCCCTTTTTTCCATATGAGCCTGCCGGTTGCCGCGTCCAGCGCGTAGAGGAATCCCCAGCAGGGATCGGCATCTTCGCCCAGACCGGAACCCGCGTGGAGAATGCCGTTTGCCACGACCGGCGAGGAACGCACCGCACCCGGACTCCGAAGCGGCTGACCGTTAAAGCAGAGCGGTGAAAACGAACGATGGGGTGAAAATGCAAGCTGCATACCGGGACTGGCTTTGAGCGTTTCATGCCACTCCTTGATCCCGGCCTCGGCCAGGCAGGCCCCGTATAGAGGGGTGGGCGGAGCTTTTGTTGCGGTTTGATATGCCCATAACAGTTGTCCATTCTTTTTGTCCAAGGCATAAATACGGCCGTCGTCGCAGCCAAAGTATACACAGCCGCCATATACACATGGAGAAGAATGAATATCATCATCCGTAAAGAACCGCCACTTGACCATGCCGGTCTTTGCGTCAATCGCGTAGAATTTATTGCTCCCGGAGCCTATATACACAATATCATCCACGATCGCCGCAGAACTCCTGACTCTGCCGCCGGTATCGAATTTCCACAGGAGCTTAAGCGGCGGCTTGATTGTTTTGTCCGGGGAGTTACCAGTGCGGCATGCGTCATAGTGGAACATGGGCCAATCAAGAGAGGGGTTAGGGGCTAGGGGAGAGGGATTAGGGGAAGTCGAACCCTTTGTTAATACATCTCCTTTGGGGATGCGGGATTGCCAGCCCGGGTCGGAGACAAATGCCTGGATGCGAAAGGCGGATTTGTTGGGCAGGTACAGAACTGATCGCGCTGCCAGGGGTGAGGAGCACGCATCACCACCGTTACGGTGCTGCCACAGGAGATTGCCGTTTTGCGCGTCAATGGCAAGAAGGCTTCGATAGGTGATCTTGTAAAGCACATTGTTCGCGTAGTAGGGATTTGAGCAGCACCCGCAAAAGAGAAAGTCTGCAAAGAATGTCCAGGCCAGCCTGCCGGTCTTTAGTTCCCGGGCATCGAGCCTGCCGTGATGCCGCATAAAGGAACTGAGGGAGGCGTCCCGCACACCGTCATATCTGTGGGGAGCCGGTTCCACTTCAAAATCACTTTTCCGGTATTTATCTTCAGGCTTCAACAACAGACCCGTATACGCGTCCAATGGGGCTTTGCCCATGCAGTCGTCTCTTACTACTTCTCCATCTGGTCCCTTTACCACCTCGACGATACCCCTGTTATACTGCCGGAGACGCTGTTTCTGGGTCGCGCACGTTACCCACAACCTGGTAAGCGGCGGTTTGAGATACCTGTTTGTATGCTCATATCCTTTTTTCACTATGGTAAAATTCACTGCCTTTTCTGCCTTTGTTGCCTTAACACAGGGTGCGTCGAGCTTCTTCAGCAGCGAATCAATATCCTGACCGCCCATGAATACCCCAATCCGGCCAGGCTTGATGAGCCTATATGCTTCGGCAAAGGTACCCTCGTCCAGCTTAGTGAGATTGACAACGACCAAGTCAAAGAAGTAAGCAGGATAGAGGATATTCTCCGGGTTCTCGTGCCGGCAGGTAATCCGGCCATACTTTCCTGCCTTGTCAATTTCAAGGCGCATCGCGTCCACCTTTTTCTGCTCAGGATTGACCAGGTATATCCTGAGCTTGCTCTCTCTGGCCAGGTCCAGGGCCAGCTTCTCGTTTTCGTCAATCACAAGACAGTTACCTTTTTGTATGCCTGCCTTTTTAAGTAGTGTCTTTGCGATTTGAGCGTGCATAAAGCCGGCTGCCAGCGCAAACAAAGAAACAACAAGCCAGATCCTTTTTATTTTCATGCGTTCTTCCTTAAGTACAGAAATCAGAGGTCAGAAGTCGGAAGACAGAAATCAGAGACCAATATTTAAATTCCATACATCAAATCAAAAATCATACTTCGAAAATCTAAAATTAGTTACTTTTCCTTTTCATATATTTTCCTGATCTCTTCCTCGCTCACCTCATAATTGTACATTCTCACCCCCCGAATCAGCCCCTTGAAATGGGCCAGACCGTCAAAGTAGCCGATGGAAAGTCTCTGACCGCTGGGTACGTATATTCTGTGGCCTGTACTGCCCTTGGCAGCCTTATTTCCGTTAAAGAATATTTTCATGCTTTCGTCCCCGTTAAAGCTGAATCCCACCATGTTCCACTCGCCGGGTTTGATGATCTCTTTCTTTGCCAGGTTTATGAATCCTTTTCCTTCGGCAAACACGGAAAGCCTCAGACCGTTGTCCGAATACGTGGAAAAGCCGTAAGGGTTCAGCCACGCACGGCCGACAAGACCCTGCATGGTTGTAACCTTCTCTGCCGGCTTTATCCAGAGTAGGACGGTTATCCCCTCGTTTGTTTCATAAAGGTGGTGGCGTCCGCAATCCACAACAGCATCCTCGCCGTCAAAGCTGAGTGCCGTATGCTTTCCGTCTTTTACCCAGCTCGCTCCCTGTATATCTCCCGCGTTTGTCTTTCCTGCTATATCCTTTGCCTTGCTGCCGCTTCCTTCATTAAACTGCCAGTCACCTACTAGTCCATGGGCTTTTAGAACGACGGTTCTGAAATCTTCGAGCTTATCCTTTGGGTTGCGGCAGTGCACGGTAAAATAGTATGATTCAAATTTCTCCCTGAACACCCTCACATTAATATGACGTTGTTTCCTTTTTCCGAACGGGATTTTAATACTGCATGCATAATTGGCCTCTTTACCTTTATACTTTCCCGCATCGTCGCCCAGAGTGACAAACGCAGCATTTGATAATGGTACAGCCGGCCCCTTGGTTCCCGAAACTGCTTTAATATCATGCCACTCATGCTCCCATGAATACTGAAGACGGCATCCTTCAAGTGGAGACTTATCTGAAAAATTCCGGATATTCAGGAATAAACCGCAGGAAACATACAGGTGTTGTTTTATATCAACCTCTGCAAAGTATCTGTTGCTCTTTTTCAGCTTCTTCAGATATATCTTAAATCCCTTTGAATGATAGTCTTTTTTAGCAATCCTGAAATAAGCGTAATAATCCCGCCATTTGGGTACCCGAACCTTTGCAGCAAGGTTGACCTGTTTGCCCTTGAATTCTCCTGCTTCGTCTCCAAGCGTTTCAAATGAGTCCTTGGATTGTTTGACCTCATCAAAATCGCACCATGTGCCGTTCCAGTTGTACTGGAGCCGTGCGCTCCCTACCGGCTTCTTTTCCTTGCCTTCCTGAACCTTCAAGTACATAGTGATATCAACACTGTCCTTGAACTTGTCCTCTTCTCCTGCAATCAGAACTGCCATAAGGTTCAGCACACAAAAGTAAATCAGAATTCTCTTTAACACAGCTTTCTCCTTATTGTTCAATTCGCCCCGACATTCTTTTCCGAGCAGCCGCAAGGGCTGCCCCTACATACTTCTTACTGATTTGAAAAACAATACACATACCCGTCATCAGACCCGATATAGAGTTTCCCTCGGGCAACAGCCGGTGACGACCGCACCTTGCCGTCTGTCTTATGTTTCCAGATCATTTTTTCAGTCTTGATGTCCCAGGCATAGATGCACCCGTCGTCCGAGCCGGCAAATATGAAACCGTTTGCTATGGCAGGGGCAGTGTTGACCAGACCTTCAGGACCAGTAAGCTTGCTCAAGGGATCATAGATAGATTCTCTCCAGGGTGGCTGGTTGTAAACATAGGAATCCCTCCAGCTCAGTTTCTTGCTGCTCCCCTTTTCAATATCAAACACGGCGATACCCATGCCTCCGGCCAGGTACACACGGTCCCCATCAATGGCAACGGGTTGGTGGAATGTGAAGTTGCCCTTGCTGCGGCCCATGAATTTCTCAAAACGGAAAAATCGTCCAAAGCTCTCCCGCGCTCCGAACTTACCTTCCCATTTTACAGATCCGGTGTCAGCATCTATTGCATGCATAAAAGCTCCGTGGCAGACCAGGGCAGTGCGTTTTTCAGCTGATATTGCCACGTCCCCGTGAATGATGGCCCCTACCGCGGTAGGCGGTCCAGTAAGGGAATGTACTGCATATTGGACCACATTGTTGTCAGGGTTCCGATAAAAGGGTGTTATTTTCTCGTATCCTCCGTATCCGCACCTTTTACCGGGAGTACTGCCGCCCTTGAACAGCAGTTTGCCGTCCTTGACGTTCATTGCATTGTAGGTCCCGTATGAAAAGTGTACCTTGCCTTGCTCAACACACGGGGACACTGAAATGCCAAAGGCGTGTTCACCCCACTCACCCATGTCCTCCTCGCTTCTTTTCCATACCAGCTTGCCGGTCCTGGCATCAAGCGCGTAAAGAAATCCCCAGCAGGGCTCTGCATCCTGGCCCAGACCGGTACCCACGTAGAGGACGCCGTCTGCCACCACAGGGGAGGACCGTACTACGCCAGGCGTAGAGAGCGGCTTGCCGTTGAATACAAGCGGTGAAAATGATCGTGAGGGTGAATAGCCCATGCGCATAAGCGGATCAGAACGCATTGTCTGCAGCCATCTTTTGTCATCGTCAAATCCGGTAGTATAGACAGGTGTTCTGGGAGGACGCGTTGCTGTCCTGTAGGACCAGATGAGTTTTCCTGTGTTTTTATCAAGGGCATAGACACGGCCGTCATCACACCCGAAATATACCGTGCTGCCCCTTACGCAGGGCGAAGAAAGGATCTCGTCGTCAGTGAAGAAACTCCATTTGATTTTTCCTGAACCTGTATCCAGGGCATAAAACTTGTTATCGCAGGAACCCGCAAAAATCGTATCTCCGACCGCAGCAGGAGAGCTTCTGACCATGCCCCCGGTCCTGAATTTCCACAGAAGTTTGAGCGGCGCCTGGATACTCTTGTCCGGGGATCTGCCAGTACGGCATGCATCATGGTGGAACATGGGCCAATCAGAAGGATTGCGGATTGCGGATTGCAGATTGCGGATTTCCGCTTTTGAGCGGATGAGAATGTCACCTTTAGGAATGCGCTTTTCCCAGCCGATGTCGGATATAAAGGCCTGCATCCGGAACATACCGAAGTTGGGCTGGTACAGTATAGACCTTGCCGCGTAAACTCCGGTGCAGACGTGTCCCCCGTTACGGTGCTGCCAGAGTAGTTCGCCATTGTGAGCATCAAGAGCCAGAAGCTTCCGGTAAGTACTCTTGTAGACTGTCCCGTTAAAATACATGAGCGGAGAACAACTGCCGTAATACATATGGGGCTCTACAAACGTCCAGATCAATTTTCCTGTGTTAAGATCCCGGGCATAGTGATTGCCGTGGTGGCGTCCGAACCTTCCTCCAGAGGATTCAGGACCGTGATAGCGGTAGGGAGTTTTTTCGGTCTGATGGTCGCTTTTTCCATAGTTCTTCTCCCTGGGCAGCAGAACACCTTTGTAGACGTCTAAAGGAAGGTCGTCAAGGCATCCGTCCCGGACCACATATCCTTTTGAACCTTTTTCATAACGTACCGGGATGTCCCCTGTTCCCCTCTTTCGCCATGTGCATTTTTCAAGTGTCTGACGTGTAACCCACAACCTTACAAGCGGCGGCTTGAGGTGCCTGTTGGTGGGCTCGTGGCTGCGTAATACAACAATCAGCCCGTCGGGCTTCTCCACCTTGCTCTGCTTTGCTCCCGGGGCGTCGGTCTTTTCCAGGAACGCCTTGGCATCGCAAGCACCGGTGAAGATCAGCTTGCTTCCCGGCCGTGTGAGCCTGAACAGTTCGGTGAACCGGTCCTTGTCGATCCTGATACTGCCTGCAACAACCAGATCAAAAAAGTATGTGGGGTAGAGTATATTTGTCAGATCCTCCCTTCGGCAGGTAATCTGGCCGTACTTGCCTGCCTTGTCAATCTTGAGTCTCATATCATCGACCTTTTTCTGCTCCGGATTTACCAGGTATATCCGGAGCTTTCCTGCTTCTGCCAGATCAAGAGAGAGCCTTTCATTATTATCGATGACAAGGCAGCTGCCGCTTTGCACACCTGTTCTCTCAAGAATCTTTTTCGCGTCCTGGGTATACAGGGAAGAGGCGAAACATAGCAGGAGGACACCAAACCAGGCTCTCTTCCTAATCATGGATAACTTCCTTAAACATGGTTTATTCTGCAACAGAATCATCGCCGCGTCCTTCCTGATGACTGAGGTGACACTGGAATATAATCCTCACAGGTTTACCTGACTGTATCGGAAAACTCAAGAGCGCATAATTCTCCAGGCATTTATGGCCTGGTTTGTCGTCATAAGATGTGAGTTTTCCCTCTGAGTGATACGGGTTGTAAAGCGGGAATGGCCACTGGAAGGTGGCGTCTTCCGGCAGACTGATCCTGACGCCTTCGTGCTCGAGAACACCTCCCAGTTCCTTTGCCGTCCACGTGCGGGACTCGCCCTTTGGCGGACGGTCGAGTCTGCCCTGTTTTCTTTTAAGCGGCTGTGGATAGTGTATATAGAATGTCAAGCCGGCGGTCGCGGTCTTCTCAGACTTGATTCCATACTCCAAGACCAGAGCCTTCTTGCCAGTTGGCCTGTTCACCCGGATCCATCCCTGATTTCCACCTTTGTATTTCAAGTGAAGCGATGTCAGGTGTTGGGTGGTTTTGATCCCACCTCGTTCTGCACAATAGCCTTCAGGCGAATCGGAAAACTTGAAGTTGGACCATGCCGGCTGCGAACGGCTCAATTGACCTCCGCACAAAAGGCCGGAGTGGCTGTTCCATACGCTGACGCAAACAGACCGCTCCATATGCCAGCGACTCCCCCTGCGGCCCGTGATGCCTGAAAGGAAAACCACCCAGGGCCCGGACGATATCTTATGCACAGGCAGATGTTGGGGTTTCCAGTCTTGCGCGTATGTTCCAATAGGCGTTATCTTGCAGGCCGCACCGGAATACAATAACGCCGCTCCCAAAAACATGAAACCGTTTGTGCCGGGCTCTCCCAACTGTTGGCGTTTCGACTGCGTATACCAGTCCCTCAGATAGCCCTGCCCTTCAGCTGTAAGATCCAATCCGGGAAAGCCCATTGTCGAGCGCAGAGGCCGGTAGCCAATTCGTCCGCTGATCAATCCAATGCATGACCCGTCCGGATACATGAAATATGAATGATACCGTCCAGCCCGGACAAATGCCGGCTCTACCCGTTTATCCCCGGACAGCAGGTAATACATGCCCAACGCCTGTATATAGAGATGATTGTAGACGATTGTGGGTCCTGTGCCTTCACGCCAGTACCCGTCCGGTTTCTGTGCCCTGGAAAGCCTGTTCATGAATCCTGCTGCGATGTTCTTCGCACTTTCATTGTCTTGGGCTATGGCACCGTTGTATAAGCTGATCATATGCCACGCAGGTATGTTGTGTGTCTTGCCAGAATGCCGTTTATTCTGTGCCCACACATCTTTCAACTTGTTCAGCCAGAAAGCACGCTGTTTTTCCGTCATCAGATGCTTTGAACGCCGATATACTTCACTGAGAGCGCAGCTCAACCATGCATCTTTGGAACGACGGTCTCTGAGGGCATACTCGCCGCACTTCCAGGCGGCCTCCAGGAACTTCTTCTTGCCCCGGCAAGTATTCTTCGGGTGATCCACAGAATAGAGCGCATACAGCACAACACAGACGCTGTACCTCATAAGGTTGTGATACTCGGTGTAGGACCCGCTCGACAGTTCCTTCATCTTGAGTTTGCCGGTATCGGTGTTCACGAGCTTGACCCATTTTTCCGAGTGTTCCACTGCAAAGGTCAGGATGTCGTCATAAACCGCCTTTCGCAGTTGCAGAAATGTCCTCGTAGGTTTTCCTGTTTTCACCTCCCCGGGTTCGCTTTCCTGACCGGTAATCTGCGCTGTAGAGATGATCAGCAAAAAAAGGAAAATCGACATTTTCACGAATATGTCTCTCTTCCGTATCACGTATCCAGTATCAAACATCACGTAGCACCTCTCTTTCATATGTCTTCATACTCTCGCCACAGTTATACATGATTATTCTTAAAATTTCAAGTATCAAATTTTATTTTTCCTTTTCCGCAGGCTGTTTTTCCTCACTGGAAAAAGCGAGCGGCTGGGCGTATTCCGTTTCCATGGTATAGGGAAGACACCATACCCGAGTCCCGGATCTGTTGACGAAATACAGGTGAGATTCGGACATTGTGTCCGGATTGCCGTCGGCCCAGAAAGCGTAAAAACCGGGATGGGCGTTTACCGGCCTGCGCGCGTAACCATGGTTGCGCTCACTGGCATGCGTTAGGTTCCTGACCTTCTGCCAGCTTTGCCCTTTATCTGTGCTGGTCCACATAGCCATTTCACCCCCTGTACCATGCTGTTGAGGCCCGGGCTCTGTAGGGCCGATAATACGCCACGTTCCATCCGTTTCGATATAAAGAGAGCCCATGTCATAGTTGTGTGTCGATCGGGTGACTTCATGGAATGCCCATTTCGTGCCGGACCAGTGCGCAATGGTCCAGACACGAGGATCCCCGGACGGCCCAGGCTTATGGCCGGCACTGGTGAGGTATAAAATAACAGGCCTGCCGCCCGCATCAAAGCCAATGTCCTTCATGTATACAAGGCGCCTTTCACTCTTATAATCGCGGACCAGCGTAGAGCATTTCGATTTTATCAACGGTGTTTTGATCGGTGTGTTGTCCACGGTTCTCCATGTTTTTCCCTGATCATCGGTCTGCACAAAGTAAAGGTTCGTCCGTTTGTCCGGCTTGCCGCCGGGGTGCATATTAAAGGCGGTGATAATCTTTCCCTCTTTTTCATTGCTGATCTGGTAATGACCGCGCATACCCGCAAGTTTTCGGGGAGCAGTCCAGGTACGCCCGTCAGTACCGCTTGTACTCCAATACAATTCCCGTCCCCGCGTATACCGGGTAAAAAGATGAAGGAACCCTAAGTCTTCACACCACCAGGGCTGCCCATAGGTGAATTCACCCTTGCTGATCTGCTCAAAAGAATCGATATCATATGGCTTGAGGCTTCGGTATATAAAACCCGGACGGCGGCGTGCCCGTCCGCTGACGAATATCCAGATATATCCTTTGTTATCGATACTGATACTGGGATTGTCATGCGGATCGTCTACCCCTTTTTTGTCATGAACCACAACCGGTTTGGGTACACGTTTTTTATTGTGATCGTAGTATGAGACCATGGCAAGCAGGTGACGCCTCTTGCGGGTCGTAGTGCCGCCGTAGACAAAGAATGTCTTTTTAACCGAAGCCGCATACACGGCAAGAGGACAGTGTTTCGCAGTGTAGGTACCGAGACCGCCCGAATACTTGGACCCGTACTCGGAACGTTGCCCCAAATCAAACCATATCCCCTTGTACCCGTCAATTCTTCTTGCAGCCTTGCCTTTCTGATCTGTCTGGCCTTGTATACCCATGCTTAAAAATACGGTCAAACATGCAGCTGCTACAGATATTTTATTCATCTTATGCCCCATTTTTAGTTCCCAAAGCAGTATACATACCCGTCATCTGAACCGATATACAACCTGCCCCGGCTGATCGCCGGACTTGACCGCACGTCACTGCCGGTCTTGTGTTTCCAGATCATTTTCCCGATTTTTAAATCCCAGGCATACACGCAGCCGTCATCCGCGCCAGCAAAGATGAAGCCGCCTGCAATTGCCGGAGCAGTATTGACAAAACCTTCAGGGCCGCTCAGCTTTGCAGCCGGCTTGACGCAGGGCCATGGAGGATGTCGGCGATGATAGCCTACCATGGTTGTCGGCGCTTTCTCGGAGCTTCCCTTTTCGATATCGAACACGGCGATGCCCCGTCCGCCGCCCATATAGACCCTGTTGCCCGAGACTGCTACCGGCTGATGGAAGTTCTGGTTACCCCAGCTCCACTTGTCCCTTCTGCCCGAGCGGTAGGCCAGACCCCATGTCCGGTTTTCCTCAGGCCGGCCCTCCCATTTGACTTTCCCGGTATCCGTGTCCACTGCAAAGAGCTGCAGTTCGCTGACAACAAAGGCTGTATGTTTGTCCACAGCCAGGGAAACTGCTCCCCTTACTGTAGACACCGGTCTCGGGTAGTTCGGCTGGGTCCGGACATAATACTTGAGTTTTCCATCGGGCGTCCGGTAGGGAGCTGCGCCCACATTCACATTCTGGAACGACTTTCCTCTGTCAACAGTCCCTCCTTTGAGAACCACTGCCCCGCTGCGTGTTTCTACTGCAGTATAATTGCCTCCGGAAAAATAGACCGTACTGTTATATACACAGGGAGAATTGTCTATTCCGAAAGAACGTTCCGGCCGCTGGCTGAGGTCTTTCTCCCCTTTTTTCCAGATAAGCCTGCCGGTTGCTGCATCCAAAGCATATAAAAATCCAAAGCAGGGGTCGGCATTCTCGCCCAGGCCGGTGCCTACGTAGAGCACACCGTTTCTAACGACCGGCGAAGAACGGACAACCCCCGGCGTGGAAAGCGGTTTGCCGTTGAAGCAGAACGGCGAAAAAGACCGCGCAGGAGAAAACGCACGCTGCATACCTTTGTCATTCTCAAGTGTCTTCAGCCATTGTACTACCGGAATAGCCGCAAATCTGCCGTTGACCCACGCTTCATAAATACCATACAAAGGGATCAAAGGAGCCCGGGTGGCTGTCCTGTAGGTCCACACGGTTTCACCGCTCTTGCTGTCCAGGGCATAGACCCTGCCGTCATCGCATCCAAAATAGACCTTCCCATCGGCAATACATGGCGAGGAGTGGATCTCGTCATCAGTGAAGAAACTCCATCTGACCTTCCCGTTCCGGACATCCAGGGCAAAAAACCTGTGTGCGGAACTGCCGACGTAAACCGTATCGCCTGCGACTGCCGGCGAGCTTCGTACCCGTCCGCCTGTGTCAAACTTCCAGAGAACTTTGAAAGGCGGATTTGCCTTGGCATTGGAAGAATTGCCCGTGCGGCAGACATCATAGCGGAACATGGGCCAGTCATTGGGATTTCGGATTTCGGATTTCGGATTTCGGATTGTTTTTCCATTCCGCATTCCGCATTCCGTATTCCGCAATTGGGTCAATACGTCGCCCTTGGGAAGGCGTTTTTCCCAGCCGGTGTCCGAGATAAATGCCTGTAAACGGAAAGCATGTGCATTGGGCTGGTAAAGTATCGACCTGGCAGCCTGTACGCCTGTACAGATATTGCCGCCGTTCCGGTGCTGCCACAGGAGCCGGCCGCTGCTGCCGTCCAATGCCAACAGACTGCTGTAGGTGCTCTTATACACTACGCCATTTGCATAGCAGGGTTCCGAGCAGCAGCCGTGGAGCAGATAATGGGCAAGGAAGGTCCAGTCCAGCCGCCCGGTTTTCAAATCCCGTGCTTCCAGCCTGCCATGGTGCTGTCCGAAACCTCCACTGCCGTCCAGAACTCCATGATATAGGTGCGGAGCAGGATCAGCCTGATATTCACTCTTCCGGTACCCCCCATCTTTCGGACCATTTTCAATCAATTCACCGGTGTAGGCGTCCAAAAGGACATGCTTCATGTTGAAGGTCTGAGCCACCTCTCCGGCTGGTCCGTTCAGGAGATCAACGCCTCCCTTGTTGTAGGCGGTGCTGAATTTGTTCTGAAGTCGGCTCGGAGCCCGGCTGACCCACAGCCGTACCAGCGGCGGTTTGAGGTACTTGTTGGTGGGTTCATAACCTTTTCTAAGTATGGAGAATCCATCCGTTTTTTCTATGTTTGTGGTTTTTATGCAGGGAACTTCGAGACCCGCGAATAAGCCTTCAACATTTCCGGCTCCAGCAAAAATTCCCTGCTTTCCCGGTTTGATCAGCCGGAAGGCTTCGGCGAACCGAGCCTGATCAAGCTGAATTCCGTTGACCACGACCAGATCGAAAAACCAGGTAGGCAGCAGGATATTATCCAGTTCCTCTGCCCGGCAGGTTATCCTGCCGTAACGTTTTTCCGCGGCAATCGCCCTGCGGAGGGCTTTCACATCCTTTGTTTCAGGAGTGGTGAGATAGATCCTCAACTGACTTGCACCCGCCAGTTCGAGCGACAATTTCTCATTCGTGTCTATCACCAGGCAATTGCCCTTCTTCACACCTGCAGTTTTCAAAATCATGCCTGCCTCTGCTGCTCCGGCAGCAACAGCTATTACCAGCAGAGCTGCATATGTAATTATAATGATCAATCTGTTATATAATTTCATTCACTGACCTCCGATTTGTATATTTCCTGCACCCGGTCTTCATTCAAGGCGTGATTAAATATCTTGACACCTTTGATGCGTCCCGCGAAATGAGCAAGCCCGTCGAAATACCCGATCGAGAGGCGCCTGCCGCTTGGAACAAAAATTCTGTAGGGCCTTGTCCCACCAAGATGCCTGACCCTTGACAGATCTTTTTCTGCAGCCTTTTTCCCGTTGTGCCACAGCACTAAAGAAGAGTTTCCTTCATACGTGAAGCCCACATAGTTCCATTCTCCGGGTATAATCACGTTATCTTTGGCAATAGAAAGGAAGCCGAAGCCGTCGAGGAAAACCGTACTGCGCAACGCATTGACCTCGCCCACAGAAAGCGCATAGGGATTCAACCATGCCCGGCCGACCAGGCCTTGAAGAATGGATATCTCTCCTGCCGGTTTGATCCATGCAAGCACTGTAATAGCCTCGCTGCATTCATAACCCGGACAGACGCCGCAATCGACACTGTCATCCAGACCGTCAAATTCAAGGGCTTCCCCGTCCCCGTCCTTCACCCAGCTTGCACCCAGGACCCTGCCCGGATTGGTGCGGCCCGTTCTCTCCAGGACCGTGCCGCCTTTGCCCTCCTTTAAGGGCCATTCGGCCACCAATCCAATGGACTCAAGCTCGGAATCCCGGTAGAATTGTACAATCCTGTTCTTCCGGGGAAACTGGACCTTGAAATAGTCGACGGTATAGTCAGGCCTGATCACCCGGAACAGGTTATCATTGTGCTTACGGTCCTTTCTTGGAATTTTCCCGATCACCGTATAATTAGCTTCTCTGCCCTTCCATTTTCTGGCATTCTCACCCAACTCGGTAAAACGGTCGTTCGAAACGTCCGTGCTCCCTTTTCCGGACGTGAAGTCATACCATTCATTCACCCAGTAATACTGGGCACGGGCACCGGCAAGAGCCTTGCCCCCTTCTTTGCCTACCTTCATGAAAAGCGCGATATCCACATACCCGTGCTTTTTCATCAACACTTCCCGGTATACCTTCCGATCCGGCTTGAGTTTGCGGAGGTCGATCCTGAAAACCGAGTAGTTGTATCCTGTCTTTCTCACCAGAAACGTAATGCTCCTTTGCCCTTTGTCAACCTGTACAGCGGCTCTGCAGGTGTAGTTGACCTGCTTGTCCCCGCTTGCTGCCGAAGACGCTCCGGAGACGGCTCCGCTGAAGTTATGCCAGTCTACGCCCAGGCGGTACTGCACACGCGCTCCGGCAAGCGGTGTTTTTCCGGCAGCATCAAGGATATTGAGCAGAAGCTCGATCTCGGCCTTCTCATCCGCCAGGACTGTCATTACAGGGATCGTGAAACACCAGACAGCGATCAGGATTATTTTATATGCTGTCATTGTCGAATCCTCCTCTGCTTCCATGAAAGAAAAGTCTACTTGTCCTTTTTTGGCGCTTTCCACGAAAAACGCAGCTTTTCATCCGGGAAAGGAAGCACGTCAAATTTGCATCCGTTCTCCGGCTTCTTACCGAAGAATATCAAGTCCGCAAAGTCAAGGAGTGCACCCCAATCTTCAGGCCCCTGCTTATGTCCGCCCGTCTGACGGTAGTAGATGCCAAGCTTATCCTCTGCCCCCAGCCACGAAAAAACCTTCCGGGTGGCCTGATAGGTGATCTGCGTGCTTCGTGGATCCGAATCTTTGTCATGCATGGCATTGACCGTGATCAAAGCCCGCGGAGCAACCAGAGCCATTACAGTATGCTGATCAAAGGGTATGCGCCACTTCTGTTTTACAAATTTCCGTAACCGCGGATGGAACCAGTGAATACGCGCAAAAGCGCCTCTCCTGCCTAACGGTCCGTATCTTCCAAAGAGGTAGCGGTAACTCTCTGCGCCGCCTGTGCCGCTGCCGTTTGGAACGGTAAGCGTAACTCTTTCATCGAACGCCCCTATGCATAGTGCAGTCTTTCCACCGCGCGAATGGCCTGTAACAATGATCTTTTCCTTGTCCACCTCTTCAAGCGTCATAAGATAATCGATCACCCGCATACCTCCCCATGCCCAGACAGCGATCGTGCCCCAGTCATAATCCGGGTAGGCAGCCTGCGCAGGGCCGACCGTGTCCCGTTTGTCAGGATCAAGGGCGCAGTTGTCATACCTCGCTTCCATGTATCCGCGCCTGCTCGACTTCGAAGGCATCCCCCCGGAATAGTGCTTGGGCCGCACAATGACAGGGAAAGGCCCCTTGCCCTTGGCAAACCATATCCTGACTCCCATTTCGAGCTTCTTTTCCGGCCCCATTGTCAGTTTGACTTCCATTCGGTGTTTGCTTTTGGACGTTATTTCCGCGGTCACGTTGCCCGGCGGAGGAGGCATACTCCCGAACTGGTAGTAGAGCAGCATCTCCTTGATCTCCTCGCGCCTCTTTTTCCAGTCCTCAAGGGTCTTGACGCGTTTACCGTTCTGCATCAGGAACGGGTCGGGCAGCTCCTTGACCTCCGGCAGCCTGTCAGCCGGCGGAAAATCACCTTTTGCCGCGGGTTGTTTTTCCGCACCGATAACGGAAGCTACCGACGCAGATACCATCATCATATAAACCAGATATACTTTTAATGTCATACGCATGGCCTTTCTCGTGATAATTTACGCTCCTTAATGTACGATTCAACAGATACGTTGCTTCAATTCACCACTTGTGCGTCCTGAAAGGCGAAGCAGGAAGTCCCTCTTTATTTATAAGATTGGGCTGTGCCTCCTGATGCCAGCCGAACCGGACTGCGGCCGGAGCCGGAACCGTATTGCTCCAGACAAGCACACAATTGCCGTCGATCCCGGTATCCGCCTTAACAAATTTTTTGTCCCGTCCCGCAACCTCGAACGAGTCAGGGGATTTGCCGTCCCGTGTCGCAAGCCCGGAACCGGTATGGTCGAACATGATCCGGATCCTTCTACCCTGAACTGACATTGATTTGTAGAGCGGTCCTGAAAAGACAATATCCTTGCAGCCGTAATCCCTGGCAAGGGCCCAGAGTGCCAGACGTTTGCCCACGTCTTTCTTGTTTTTTGGATGATGGTCCCAGAGCCTGTCGCTTTCAATAAGGTCGGTAGTTACAATCATGCCGGTGTTCGGTATAGACAGGCTTTCAAGCTGGGCTTCCTGTATCAGGCACAGTCTTTGGTCATTCTTACTATAGGGCGGCAGCTGAACATAATAGAATGAAAAATCCTGCTGGCCCCAGGCACTGCGCCAGCCGCCGATCAGAGCCTTCATGTTCAGGGCATATTTTGCAGGACGTTTAACATTGGCCTCCCCCTGATACCAGAGTGCCCCGCGAACGGCAAAAGGAACAAGCGGATGGACCATTCCATTCCAAAGCCTTAAGGGATGACGGCACCGTTTTGGCGCGGGCTGCGATGCGTTTTTCTTATGGATACTGTCAGCCTTGTCTATCTCCTTGAGGAACTGTTCTAGACCTGCTACAGCAGCAACGCCTTCCCGGGGAGTCCACGATTCAATCTTGGTGCCGCCCACAGATGACTGGATAAGCCCGACCGGAACCTTTATCTTTTCATGTATCTCCCGCCCGAAGAAAAATCCCACACCGGAAAACCGCATGGCAGCACGCCGGTCGCATATCTTCCATGATGCATCCACATCAGATTCCGGTACCGCCGATGCTTTTCTGGGTACCTTGAAAAGCCGCATATTCGGGTAGCCGCTGCCGGAAACCGCACTTTTTTTGCTGTGAGTCATATGAAGGGGAAAGTCCATATTGGACTGGCCCGAACAGACCCAGACTTCACCGATCAGAATATTCTTGACAATAACCGTGTTTTTACCGGAAACTGTCATCTGATACGAGCCGCCTGCTTTCATTGCAGGAAGTTTGACAGTCCAGCAGCCCCCTGCATCTGCTTTTGTGCTTTCATTATGTGCTGCGAGTGCAATAGCAATATGTTCACCCGGGTCAGCCCATCCCCATACCGGGATAGGCATCCCCTGCTGCAGCACCATATTGTCGCTGAATACATGGGGAAGGCTGACTTCCGCCCAGGATACAGATTGGACAACTGCAATTAAAAAACACATCAGAATTCTCTTTACCATAATCTTTTCCTTACTATTAAATTCGCCCCTACATTTTTTCAGGGCAGCCGCAAGGGCTGCTCCTACATACTTCTTACTGATTTGAGAAACAATACACATACCCATCATCAGATCCAATATACAATCTGCCTCCGGAAACCGCCGGTGATGACCGTACCTTGCCGCCTGTCTTATATTTCCATGCGACTTCGCCGGTCTTCAGGTCCCAGGCATAGACACACCCGTCATCCGATCCTGCGAAGATACAGCCGTTGGCTATGGCAGGAGCGGTATTGACAAACCCTTCAGGACCCTTGAACTCCTGTTGCGGTTTAAATACTTTCCATGGGGAAGGATAGCTCCTGTACCATGCACCGCCCCCCCGTGTTTCTTCGGATCCGCCGGTTTCAATATTAAAGACCCCGATCCCTCTGCCGCCGCCCTTGTATGCCTTTCCATTAGATAGAGCTGCCGGGCTGTGATAATTCAGGTTACCGGAAGAGCGGCCTTTTGTCGGATGTCCGCTTTTCATAAAAATTCCCCAGGAATCCACATTTCCGTATGTGCCTTCCCACTTAACGCAGCCGGTCTTGACATCTACGGCGAATACATGGGCTCCTGTAGCGACCAGGGCCGTTTCTGTATCCCTGTCAACAGCCACATCTCCCCTCACAGTAGCACCTGCATCGGAAGACCATGTCAGATTGAGAAGTGCATAACGGGCGCGGGTTCCGTCAGGCTTCACATAGTATGCGTTGCTGTTATGATATCTGCCCTTCACAAATGTGCCGCCTTTAACCAGGAGCCGGCCTGTATCCGAACTGACAACCGTGTGTGTGCCGTAGGAAAAATGGATGCGTCCGTTCTCCATGCACGGCGCACCGCTCACGCCGAAAGCAAACTCCCCGACCTCGCTTATATCCTCCTCGCCCTTCTTCCACACAAGCTTACCTGTTCCAGCGTCGAGTGCATAGAGATAACCGAAACAGGGCTCGCCGTCTTCACCAAGGCCTGTACCTACATAGAGTTTTCCGTCAGACACAAGAGGTGAGGAACGCACGACCCCCGGATTGGACAGCGGCTGCCCATTGAAGCAGAGGGGACGGAAAGACCGGTCCGGGGACAGCCTGTCCCGCATCCCTTTATCATTTTTCATGGTTTCCCACCATTCATCCATTTTTTCTCTGCGCCACCAGGGATTGTAAAGCAGTGTCAGCGGAGCGCTGGTAGCGGTCCTGTATGCCCAGTACAAGGCACCGGTGTTCCTGGCCAATGCATACACCCTCCCGTCGTCGCACCCGAAGTAGACCGTATCTCCGGAAATGCAGGGGGATGAGTGTATTTCATCATCCGTGAAAAACCGCCATTTGGGTTTTCCAGTTTCCGCATCAAGGGCATAAAACCGGTGAGAGGAGGAACCTGCATAAACCGTGCCGCTGACAACAGCACATGAACTCCGCACCCTGCCGCCTGTATCAAACTTCCAGAGGAGCCTGAAAGGCGGTTTGATCACTGTATCGGGTGAGTGACCGGTACGGCACGGGTCATAATGGAACATGGGCCAATCTAAGGGATTGCGGATTGCGGATTGCGGATTGCGGATTTCCGCCTTTGGGCGGATGAGTATGTCGCCCTGCGGCAGCCTGTCCCGCTTATCATCCGATACAAAGGCCTGAAGACGTGATGAGGCAATGTTCGGATGGAAGAGGATGGACCGGCCTACCGTTACCGAGGTGCACATATTGCCCCCATTGCGGTGATGGCCGAGAAACCTGCCTGTATGTGCATTAAGGTACAGGAGGCTCCTGCCTTCGCTCTTGTAAACCACACCGTTTGCGAAAATGGCGTTAGGGCATTTCCCGCGATAGAGAAAAGCATCGACAAAGACCCATACAGCTTTCCCTGTTTCCCCGTCAAATGCAGCGATCTGCTGCTGATGACCGGTATACTCGCCGCCGGAATGGCCGGGCAGCACATACTGATAGGGTGCAGTCTCCTCTTCGAGGGCACTCTTTCCGCCATCAGGCACTTTACCCATTATTCGCCCGGTGTAGGTGTCCAGAGGCATGAAGTACATGCAGCCGTCTTTGACCACCTCTCCTGACGGGGTTGTCAGGAGATCGGGGCTCTTCTGCTTCTCAAGACAAAGGAAATGGCATTTTTCCTGAGAGTCACATGTAACCCACAGTCGTGTGAGAGGAGGCTTGATGTATTTGTTTGAAGGCTCGAAACCCCTTCGCAGCACAGTTATACCTTTCTCAGCATTGACTTGCGAATGTTTTACACCCGGTGCGTCCGTCTTCTGCAGCATTTCACTGATATTACCGGCCTTCCCGATAAAACATGCGGTTTTCCCCGGCTTGGTTACACGGTATATTTCTGTGAACAGATCCATATTCAGCGTGATATTGTTTACAACCACAAGATCAAAGAAATACGTCGGATAAAAGATACTGGACAGATCCTCTCTCCGGCAGGTAATCCGGCCGTATTTGCCTGCCTTGTCGATCTTCAGCCTCATGGTATCGACATTTTTCTGCTGAGCATTTACCAGGTATATACGAAGCTTGCCTGTTTCTGCCAGATCAAGTGATAGTTTTTCATCCTTGTCGATCACAAGGCAGTTGCCCTGTTCCGCTCCGGCCGCTTCCAATATTGTCTTTGCATCTTGTGAATACACCAGGCAGGCAGGCAGCATAAACAAAGAAACAACAAGCCAGATCCTTTTTATATTCATACATTTTTCCTTTTTTAACATCCTCTTCATCCTGCCTACGGCCCCGAGAGTGCGATGCGGCTGCTCGGGGTTATCCTGTCTTCTGTCTCCTGATTTCAGACTGCGGACTGTCTACTGTTCTTTAAACTCTTAACTATTAACTAATTACTATTTACTACTTACTTCTCTCCATCATATATCTTCTTCACTTCCTCCTCACTCAGCTCATAGTTGTACATCCGTATATCATCGATCATTCCGTTAAAATGCCCCATGCCGTCGAAGTATCCGATCGAAAGCGGCTGGTTACTCGGCACACAGAGTAAATAGGGCTTGATCGCCCCCTTGTTTTTCCAGCCCTTTCTCAGCCTTTTTTCGGCGACTGCATTGCCGTTGTGATAGAGCCGTATGCGCTCGTCTGCAGGATTCCCATAGCTGAAGCCCACCATATTCCATTCACCCGGCTTAAGGATATTCTTTTGGGTTACATAGAATGCTTCCCCCACTCTTCCCATGTAGTAGTGCTGGCCGAATTCCTTGGAAGTGCCGAGAAACAGGCTGACTTCCAGGCCGTTGCCTTTGCGGGTGTACAATCCGTACGGGTTGCGCCAGGCTCGACCGATCAGCGACTTGTTATAGACGATCTCTCCGGCAGGTTTTATCCAGAGCAGAAGAGTGATCTCTTCCTTCTGTTCGTATGCAGGACTGGTTCCAAAGTCTACGACATCTTCACTCCCTTCAAACTTCAAAGCAGTGCGGTTATCGTCTTTCACCCATGTGGGTCCCAGAATTTTCCCTGCTTTGCCCCGGCTTGTGGCTTCAGCGGCAATGTCGCCCGTTCCCATATCAAGAGGCCAATGGCCTATCAGCCCGCAGGGACGCAGCGCGATCTGAAAGGAAAAATCCGGATCTTTTAATGCCTGTTTCCGGCCAACAGAGAAATACTCGGTCTCAAAACCTTCCTTTATTACCCTCATGACGATCCTGCTGTGCCTTTTGTCCTTAGATGAAAAATCAGGCACATGTGTCTTTACCGAGTAGTTGATCTGACCGTTGCCGGACTTGAAGAAAGTTCCTTTTGACCGCAACCGGCCGCAGCCGGGACTGCCGGGCTTTCCGAGATCCTGCCATCTGTAGTCGATAAGCCCTCCCACATCCAGGGGCCGTAATGAAAGCATATACCAATCGAAATACTGAATATAGGCTCCTGCCACGGGTGTGCTGTCCATGGAATTCACGATCCTGAGGTTCAACCGGACTGTTTCAGCAGGCTTCAGGGTTACTTCCTTATAGTATTTGAGTACATCCCCTTTCCGCGGAAACCGCACAGAAATATAGGCAGGTTCACAGCCTTTCATAACAACCCTGAATGATGTTGCCGGAGATTCCTTTTTTCCCAATACCCGGACAGGCAGTTTGCCGCTTGCAGAATAGTTGACTTGACGCGGTTTCTTACTGCGTGTCTTTACTTTCTGTGTTACAGAGAATTGTCCGGCAGACACATGATCTCCGAAATTTTGCCACTCAGTGTTCCACAGATACTGAACGCGCGCGCCTTCCAAAGGGCTGCCGTCCTCTTTTGCCACTTTCAGGAAAATCTGCGCATCAGAGTACTTGTATGGAATAAGTTCGATCTCCCTGTAAAACACACTTTTATCTCTGCAGCCTGATAGAGAAGTAAGATCAAAAAAAACAGATTCATATCCTTCTTTCCATACCCGGAATATCGTGTCGCTGCAGTCGGCTTCACTTTTCAACTGAGATACAGTCCCGGCCGCGGCAAGATTGTACTGCGGCTCCCCGGGCCTGTCCGTTCCTGCGGAACCGCTGAAATCAGCTTTTGATAAGGCTCCCGATCCCCCGAAATCGTGCCATTCGTCCTCGTGGATATTCTTGTGCTGGATACGTGCGTCTGCAAGTGTCTTTTTATTGCGCTTGCCCGCAGGTTCATATACTTTGAAGAAGAATTTCATTTCAGCCGCATTACCGGCAATATGCAAACAAATATAAAGCAGCACAAAACAGAAAATTATTCTCTTTATCACTGTTTTCTCCCTATAGGGTAAAAACGCACATTCTCCTATTTCAACAAAAAACCTGTTTGTCACCGGATCCTTCTGATCACCTCTTCTGCTGCAACAGGCACAATATGATCCGCATCCTTCTCTACAAGCTTGCTTAATGCTTCAATAGCACCGGCAGCATCCTTTCCTGTCCTTCCCAGGGACCAGACCGCCTCTCTTCGTATTTCTGCATCTGTGTCACCGAGTGCCTTGATCAGAGCGGGAACAGCATCTTTGCCTATTTCGCTCAGAGCCCTGGCCGCATATTTGCGGACATAGGGATCTTCTTCAGACATGGCCTTTGAAAGTACAGGAAGGACGGCTTTGCCGATTTTGCCCAGGGTCAGGGCGGCTATGCGTTTGACCTCATTTTTTTCATCTTTCAATACTGTCTCCAGCGCAGAAACAGCTGACGCAGCTGAACGACCGCATCTGCCCAGAGCCAGTATTGCCTGATGGCGCACACAGTATTCCTTATCTGTGAGGTTCCCGGCAATCGCCTTTATTGTGTTATCAGAGTCCGGGCTGATAGCAGCAAGTGCCTGACAAACCCTGATTTTAATAATTTTATCGTCCTTTTTTAAAAGATTTATCAGTTTCGGTACTGCATCTGCGGCATCAGGACCGATAAATCTCAAAGCCTGTGCAGCAGCACACAGCTGCTCTTTGTCACTTGAATCCAACTTGCTGATAAGAGCAGGGACTGCGTCTTTGCCTATATTGGCAAGAGCCCGGGAAGCATGATAGCGCATCGTGCTTCTGCCGCCGAGATTGCCCAGCAGTTCCTTCATCGCTCCCTTTGCAGCCGGTCCCATGTTGGAAAGTGCGTATGCTGCAGCAGTCCGGGCCTGCGGGGACTCATCGGAGAGGAGCGTTTTGGCGAGTGCGGGAACAGCCTCTGAAGCTTCAGGGCCTATGCGCCCCAATGCCCATGCAGTAAACCCGTGTACGCGGAACGGCTTGAAATATTTTTTCGGATTTTTGTATTTTTTATTAAGCACTTCGATCAATGCGGGTACCGCATCCCTTGCAGCCGGGCCGATCGCGCCCAATGCCCAGGACGCAAAACTCACGGTCCGCGGCAGGTCGTTCTCTTTGAGAATTTTGATCAGACCGGGGACCGCGGGCTTTGCCTTTTCTCCCATACGGCTCAGCTGCTGCACAGCCCTCCAGCCTGGTGTTGTCCTGTATCCTTTGTCTTCAGTCTGGGCTTTTATTGCAGCGACCATCTCATCCGTCGTCTTGTAAGGCGTATTAGCAAGGTTAAGACCGTCTGCCGGCTTGTCCCATTCCCTGGGCGGATCCGTTCTGAGCCGATACTCTGTAAGGGCCCTGGCCACTTTAAGATCGGCCAGCTCATTAATATAGTATTCAATGTATGTGTAGCCCTTGTGCCGGTCTCTTGGCGAAACACCTGCAGGAACGATCCTGTTGTTGTCATTGGGATCGTTCGGATCCAGTTTGTGGGCCTTTTCCCATTCATCCGGCATGCCGTCTTTATCAGCATCAGTCGGCGATTCGCCGGAAGCAAGGCCTTCCATAAGTCCTCCGCCCGGCACATGAACACCCCAGTCGCCGGTGAATGTCTCGATCTCAGCAACTGTCCGCTTGCTCACTGCATCGCGGGACAGGCAGCCCGCGTGCGCACACACAAGCTCATATGCCTCTTCGGCAGTGTGGGTCTTTACCGGAGGCATGTCAAAGACCTGCTTCGAAATCCGTTTGTCATACCTTGAGCCAAGGGACTGCCAGGGCTCGGTATAGCCGCCGCATTTATCAGAATAATCGCCGGAAAGGAAATATTTGCCGCGCTTCCTGAAAGGCATCACATTTCCTGACCAGTTGATAGTGTGATACACATGCTGTATGCGGACGCTCATGAGGGAACCCGGGCCCGGTTTCGAGTAGTTGCCTATAACATTGACACAGCCTTCCATGACCGGGTTGATCTCGCCTCTGCGGCACGCATTGTAGACTACGTTATTCCGCCAGTCAACGGGATGACACCGTTCCAGGCAGGGCGTGCGTCCGGAGCAGTTGGCGATCAGATTATGATGGTATGTAGTAGCACTGTCGCCGCCGTGGCGGGGATAGGCATGAACGCCAAAGTTGTGCGGCTCATCTCCGCCTTCAAGCTGAATATCGCATTCCTCAACTGCATTCCACTGTATGGTCACATCATCATGCCCGCCGATACCGACAACGGTATCGCCGGCCCAGGCTGAGGATATATGGTCGAAAATGGCGCGCTCCGAGCATCGCAGCTCCAGACCCCTGACATTGGCCGAACGTTTGATCATAGGCCTGACCCGCAGGAAACGGATTATCACGTTGCGGACCTGGTCTCCCTTTCCGGGACCCGGTTCCGATGCCGAACGGTCAGGCCGTTGCAGCGACAATGTGCCCTTGATGGTGATGCCCGCACCCGGAGCAGTCTGACCCGCGATAGTCACATCCCCCTGTTTTACAGCCAGCCAGCGTTTACCCTTGCTGGTATTCTCGTCTGGCGGGACGATCACACCGCTTACATCGAATACAATGATCCGCGGCCCCTTCTGACTGCATGCCCACTGCAGACTGCCGGGCCCCTTTGAATTGAGATTGGTTACATGGAGAACCTTCCCTCCCCGTCCACCTGCGGCAATCGCCCCGAATCCCTCGGCGCCTGGAAAAGCAGGGAGAAAGTTCTTCTTAGGGTCGGTTCTTTCCTGCGCTTCTGAATTGAGAGTGATCAACAGCATACCGATCATACACCCGATGTACAACAAACAGCGATTCGAAAATAATACCATCAGACACCTCCTTACAACATTTTCCTGTATTGTCCTTAATGTACTTTTAATCCCTAGTCAGCTTAACACCTCTTCTATTCTTTCAAGCGCCCAGTCTATCTCTTTCTTGTTTATGATCAGAGGGGGAGCAAAGCGTATGACGTTATCGTGGGTTTCCTTGCAGAGCAGGCCCTTTTCCATAAGCGTTTCACAAAATTTCCTTGCCCCGCCGGCTTCAGGATGCAGTTCAACACCTATCATAAGACCTTTTCCCCTTACCTCCTTTATATAGGGACTTTGTATGGACGTCAACTGCTCCTGAAAGTACGACCCCAAATCCGCCGCGTTTTCTATCATTCCCTCCTCTACAAGCACCTTCAGGGCAGTCCGCGCAACAGCGCAGGCGAGCGGATTCCCGCCATAGGTGCTTCCGTGGTCGCCGGGATGAAACACCCCCAACACCTCACTGTTGGAAAGTACTGCGGACACGGGATACACACCGCCGGAAAGGGCCTTCCCGATTACCGTGACATCGGCCTGAACCCCTGAATGCTCTTCCGCAAGCATTTTGCCTGTACGTCCAAGTCCTGTCTGTATCTCATCCGTGATCATCATTATTTTATGCTCATCGCATATCTTGCGAACCTTTTTCAGGTAATCGTCAGGAGGTATGATTATCCCTCCTTCCCCCTGAATAGGCTCAACAAGAAAGGCAACTGTATTGTCCGTTATCGCGTCCTGCAGCGCGTCAGCGTCTCCGAAAGGAATAAGCCTGAAGCCCGGCGTAAAAGGAGCATATCCGTCACGATACTGCTTTTCACTGCTGAATCCCACAATAGTAACCGTACGTCCGTGAAAATTATTCTCGCATACGATTATCTCTGCCTTGTCAGCAGGGATATTCTTGAGAGTGTAGCCCCACTTTCTCACTGCTTTTATTACTGACTCAACCGCTTCAGCTCCACTGTTCATCGGAAGCACTTTATGCGAATTGGTCAGTTCGCATAATTCCCTGTAAAACAAACCCATCTGGTCGTTTCGGAATGCCCTGGATGTAAGGGTGAGCTTTTTTGCCTGCTCAGTCAACGTTTCGATTATCCTGGGATGGCAGTGCCCCTGATTAATGGCTGAATATGCGGACAGGAAGTCCATATATTTCCTTCCTTCAACATCCCATACCCATATGCCCTGCCCCCTCGAAATCACAATATCGAGTGGTTTATAATTATGCGCACCATATTTTTCTTCCATTGTTATATAATCATCTGTCTTTTCAAGGGTATTCTCCGGCATACCCGCATGGGAAGCATCGCTCATCTCACTCCTCCTTGTATCATAAGAATTACTGAGCAAACAATAATTACCGATCAGAAACTAAACCTTCTTACATGGCGATCTTAATTTCCGCCATTGCAATTCCCATTTCACCAACAATTGTATAAAAGAGGTAAATCCTTCCGTTCTCTTCAAATATGCAGGGGTCGCGAAGTTCACATACTTTTATCGCACTTCCCCCTTTTGAAGGCTTAACTGGATACTTTGTGCCCTCGTAGTCCTTTTCCGGCTTTATTACTTCAATTGGATCTGATGCAACCCATGTAGACCAGTCAGAACCTAACCTGACTGTTGATACAAGAATCCGCTCGGGCGTATCCCCGTATCTGGAATAAAAAACCATAAGAATGTCTCTTTTCACCAGTAAAGCTGTATGTCTTACCGTCATCGGTTCAAACAGCTCTTTTCTCCTCTTCTCGAATTTCTTCATGGGGTTATTTGACCGCAGCACATTGCCAAGCCCCCCTCCGTCAAGGGCATAGTAATAAGAACCCCTCTTAAATACCCGGAAATAATACCCCCCGAGAATCTCTTCGGAAGCCTTGAAGTCCAAGCCATTTTTTGATGTTGCTACTCCTGTCCATTGCTTTCCCCGCCCTTTCACTGGTCCATGAAAGAACATCAGAATCTGCCTGTTTGTATTGTCAACATGCACATCAGGTGATGCGATGTGCCCACGGAATTTCTTTGCCTGGGAGAGCTTGAGTGTGCCCGGCTTATAGACCTGCCAAGGCCCTTCCAGGGAATCAGCATAGGCAAGCCTTATATACGTGCCGTGATGGTGTGCGAAGTACATGTAGTACCTGCCCAGCGGCTTCTTGATCCAAGTTGGCACACGAATAACAGACGGCCCGTTGATATTATTTCCAAGACTTCGGGATGAGGCAAACGTAATGAGTGGATTTTTTGCACAACGGCGGACTGATACCTGTCTGACAGCAGGGGCTGGACCTTTCCTGTTGTTCCGTTCGCCCGCGTAGGCAGCCCCGAGCAATACCGCTGCTACTGTCATCAAAATCAAGAGTTTCATGTACGTTCTCCTTTTCGAAAATTATTTAATTTTTGGAGGCGCCTTCCAGGAGAAAGGCGGCTTCTTATCCGGGAAAGGCAGCGTATCGAATTTCCGTCCGCTCTCGGGCTTCTTTTTGAAGAAGATCAAGTCCGCGTAATCCAGGAGCGCTGCCCAGTCCTCTTTGCCCTGCGCGTGTCCGCCTGGCCGGAAGTTCCAGCCCAGCTTATCTCCAGCACCCAGCCAGTCGTAGACCACCTTAGCTGCCAGATTGGTGTTCTGCACGCCCAGCGGGTCCATGATCTTGTCGGTCATACCGTTTATAGTCACAAGCGCGCGCGGCGCGACCAGACTTTTAATGGTATGTCCGTCAAAGGGAAGCCGGAAGATCTTCTCCTTGGTCGCAAACGTAAAGGCACGCGGGTGGCAGTGGTCGGACCGCGGGTGGGCGAAACACCACTTGGGATCGTGGTGGGTGAAACCCTTGCGGATGTAACGGTAGCTGGCTGCGCCCGCAACGCCGCCAGCGTTTGGAACGGTCAGGGCCACTCTCTCGTCAAAGGCACCTAAGAGCAGAGCCGTTCCCCCACCCCGGGAGTGTCCTGTGACAGCGATCTTCTTCTTGTCAACCTCAGGAAGTGTGAAGAGATAGTCGATCACCCGCATCCCGCCCCACGCCCAGACCGCAAGGCAGCGCCATTCGTACCCGGGGTAGGCTGCCTGTGCCGGCCCCGGCTCGTTGAGGCTGCCGTCCCTGTCAAGGTCCTCGCGGTTGTACTGCACCAGGATGTAGCCGCGACTAAGTGCTTGACCTATGGGATGGTAGCTCGGCTTAGCAGTGTAGGTGCCCACATTCCACACAATGGCAGGAAAAGGCCCTTTGCCCTTGGGTATGTACATTCTGAGACGAAGCTTGACCTTTTTCTCCGGGCCCATCGAAAGTTCAACGCCTCTCCGGCTGCTGCTTGACCTCAGTACCTTGGCAGTCATGTTGCCCGGCGCCGGGGGCATGCTGCCGAACTGATAGTAAAGCAGCATGGCCTTGATCTCTTCCCGCCGCTTCTCCCAGTCCTTTAGTGTACGAACCCGCCTGCCGTTAAACATCAGAAACGGATCGGGCAGCTCCTTTATCTCGGGAAGCTTGTCGACTGGCGGAAAACCCGCAGACATATTTTCTACAGTAATGATATCTGAGGACAAAAAAAGCAATACAGCCGGAAATAACAGGAACACTCTTTTCATAATAAAGCTCCTTACTGCTGATTGCCGAAGCAATACACATACCCATCATCCGAACCTATGTAGAGTTTTCCCCTGGCAACAGCAGGCGAGGAACGCACCTTGCCGCCTGTCTTGTGTTTCCATGCAACTTCACCGGATTTCAGATCCCAGGCATACACACATCCGTCGTCTGCGCCTGCGAAGAGAAAGCCGTTGGCGATTGCCGGCGCGGTCATGACAAAATCCTCAGGGCCTTTAAGCTCCTGCATTGGTTTGAATACCGATTCCCCCCACGGCACACGGCGGTCCTTGTTATAATAAAGTTTTCCTTCAGCTTTCTCTTTTCCTCCTGTCTGCAGATCAAAAACCGCTATTCCTTTGCCTCCGCCAAGATATACATTCCGATTGCCGACAGCGACCGGGTGATGAAAATTAATGTTGCCTGACTTCTTCTCGGTCTTCGCTCCATTTCTGTATACGATCCCCCATGTGTCCCGTTCGCCGTACCGTCCCTCCCATTTCACTTCACCGCTGACGGCATCCATGGCAAACAGATGCTGGCCTGTCACTGCAAAAGCGATCCTGCTCTTCCTGTCAATTGCGATATCGCCTCTGACCGTACACTGCGCGCCCGGGAAGTAGAGAGACCACATGACATACCGTACGTTTGTACCATCCGGCTTTTTGAAGGACGCAGGAAGCTTCTCCTGACGCATATACGACCGCCCTTTGGGCAGTATGCCTCCCTTCAGCAGAAGGGTCCCCTTCTCTGCGTCAACTGCAGTATATGTTGCGTATGAGAAATGAATCTTGCCATCCAGGAAACAGGGCGAATTGGCAACGCCGAACGCCTTTTCTCCCCGTTCGCTGATCTCCTCCTCCCCGTCTTTCCATAGCAGTGTGCCGCTTGCCGCATCGAGTGCATAGAGGAATCCCCAGCAGGGAGCGGCATCTTCCCCAAGACCGGTACCTACGTACAGAATCCCGTTTGCTACAACCGGAGAGGAACGAACCGCACCCGGCCCGGACAGTGGTATGCCGTTAAAACACAGCGGACTCAGAGAACGCGACGGTGAATAGGCTTTCCGCATTTCTTCGCTTCTCTTGATGGTTTCCTCCCATTCAACGGCCTTTTTGGGATCATCATTCAGGCATGCTCCGTAAACAGGTGTCAGCGGTGCAGTTGTAGCCGTTTTATAAATCCAGCACAGTTTCCCGGTCTTCCTGTCCAGCGCATAGATTCTGCCGTCATCACACCCGAAATAGACAGCACTGCCCCATACGCACGGAGAGGAATGTATCTCGCCGTCTGTGAAAAACCGCCACCTTTCCCTGCCTGTCTCAGCATCAATAGCATGGAATGTGTGACTGCTCGATCCCACATATACCGTGCCTTCCACAACCGCCGGCGAACTGCGTACCCGGTTCCCTGTGTTATATTTCCACAAAGGCTTTAAAGGAGGCTTAATACTCCCGTCAGGTGAATATCCTGTGCGGCATGCATCATGGTGGAACATGGGCCAGTCAGAGGAAGTGCGGAGTTCGGAGTCCGGAGTCCGGAGTGTTGATGTGTCCGTTCCGCGTTCGAGCACATCGCCCTTGGGAATGTGTTTTTCCCAGCCGGTGTCGGAAATGAAGGCGTGCATGCGGAACACTTCGTCCGGTTCGTAGAGAATCGACCTGGCAGCCAGTACTGAAGAGCAATTGTGACCCCCGTCACGGTGATGCCACAGAAGTCTGCCGGTATAGGCATCCAGCGCAAAGATACTCGCGTATACGCTCTTATACACTACGCCGTTGGCATAGTGCGGATTCGAGCACGACCCGCAGAACAGGTACTGATCGAAAAATGTCCAGACAAGTTCTCCGGTCTTCCGGTCCCTGGCCTCATGCCTGCCGTGGTGACGGCCCCATTTGAAATTGCCTTCCCTGATACTGCTTCGATAGTTGTACGGTTTCGGGTCCTGTTCGTAATCGCTTTTTTGGTACTTCGGTTCCCTTACCAGGATCATCCCTGTATACGGATCAAGCGGAACGTTGTTCATGCAGTTTTCGCGCACAATTTCCCCTTTCGTCCCTTTCATAAGCTCGATTATTCCCCTGTTATAGAAACTGCCGTATTTCTCCTGACTGGCACTCGTAACCCAGAGCCGCGTCAGCGGCGGGTTAAGATACTTGTTCGTATGCTCATATCCTTTTTTCAGTATCGTCATATTCCCGTCTTTTTCAGTCTCTATGGTTTTGACGCAGGGCGCGTCGGCCTTTTTTAGAATTGGTTCTATGTCCTTTCCTATGAAAACACCGACCTTGCCCGGCTTAATGAGTCTGTAAGCCTCTGCAAACGTGTCTGCATTCAGATCGAGAGTATTGATCATAACGAGGTCAAAGAAGTATGTCGGATAGAGAATACTGTTCAGGACCTCCCTGCGGCACGTGACCTGACCATATTTACCTGCCTTGTCGATTTTCAGCCGCATTGCATCCACTTTCTTCTGATCATTGCATATCAGATAAATGCGCAGCTTGCTCTTTCCGGCCAGATCCAGAGAGAGGATTTCGCTGCTGTCAACAACAAGGCAGTTGCCTTTTTCTATACCTGACTTTTCAAGTATTTTTTTTGCGTCTTGGGCGTATATAGAACAGACAGCCAGCGCAAACAAAGAAACAACAAGGCATATCTTTTTCGTTTTCATGTTTTTTCCTTTTTTAACATCCTCTTCATCCTGCCTACGGCCCCGAGAGTGCGATGCAGATGCTCGGGGTTATACTGTCTTCTGTCTCCTGATTTCAGACTGCGGACTGTCTACTCTTCTTTAAACTCTTAACTGTAACTATTAACTAATTACTATTTACTACTTACTTTTCTTTCTCATATATCTTCTTCACCTCGTTCTCTTCAAGTACATAGTTATATATCCTTACATTCCGGATCAATCCTTTGAAAGGCGCGACCCCGTTGAAATATCCGATTGAAAGCGGCTGTGAGCTGGGCACGTACATCCCATGGGGTTTTGTGCCGTAAAGATGTCTGACTCTGTTAATATTCAGTTCCCTGACCTTATTTCCGTTGTGAAACAGCCGTGCGCATGCGTATCCATTATAGGTGACTCCGACCATGTTCCACTCCTTCGCCTTAAGCACGTCTCTCCCGGTTACGTTAATATATCCATACCCTTCAATAAAAAAAGCGGCCTCCAGGCCGTTGTCTTTCGTTGTATATAACCCGTAGGGATTGCGCCATGCCCGTCCGGCAATGCCCTGCATGATATCGGTATTATCTTCCGGCTTTATCCAGAGCAGCATAGTTATCGCTTCTTTCGTTTCATAAAGGCGATGACGCCCGCAATCCACGACATCGTCTTTACCATCAAACCTGAGTACAGAACGTCCGTTATCTTTTACCCAAACCGGCCCCAGAATCCTGCCCGGATTGCTCTTTCCCGACGCATCTTTGACAACGTCCCCGGCACCTTCATTTAACTGCCAGTTGCCTACCAGTTCATGGGCTTTGAGAACAACGTTTCTTAAATCTTCAAGCGTATTTTTTGTACTGCTGCAGCGTATGGTAAAATAGTACGGCTCAAATTTCTCCCTGAAAACCCTCAAGTTTATATTGCGCTGTTTACTCTTTCCAAACGGGATCCGTGCGCTGCATGTATAGTTCACCTCTTTTCCCTTATACGTACCCGCATCTTCACCAAGCACGGAAAACACGCCCTTTGACAGGGCTGCACCCGGCTCTTTCGTGTGTGCAGACGGTTCAACATCATGCCACTCCCCCTCCCATTCATACTGGAATTTTGTACCAGGCAAGGCTTTTGTATCCTTGTATTTCTGTATCTTTGCGTAGAAATTAATTGCTGCATACTGGTGGGGTTTGATTGTGACTTCCTTGTAAAATGTGTGTTCAGGCCCCAACTTCCTGTAATCCACCCAAAAATATGCCGAATGATAGCCTTTTTTAATAATGCGAACCTTAGCACGGGCATAATGTTTCTGTTTTTCTGTTAAAAGCAGCCTTATGCGAGCCGAATAATTAAACTGCTTGCCCTTCAATTTTCCCGCATCATCACCAAGGGTTGAAAAACTCTGTCCGGACAGCACCTTGTTCGTCTGATCTTCTGGAGACTGAGCAGCATTGTACCATATAGAATCACAGGAGCGAAGGTGCCAGGCCTGATACTGGAGCTGTGTATCTGATACCGGCTTTTTCTCCTTACCCTCCTGGATTTTAAGCACGATCCTGAAATCCAATCCCTTGCCGGTGTTGCTGTCCTGAGCATTAACAGCAGCAAGGATAAAAAGTACTGTGATAAAGAAAAATCCGGTCAGATATCCTGTCTTCATCTGAAACCTCCTTCAATCTGTAATCTCAACATCATGTATCGGATAGCATACAGTGGCATGCGGTTTTCACCCGCAAATCAACGCACCCATACACTTTTATTTATTCCCGAAGCAATACACATACCCATCATCCGAACCTATGTAGAGTTTTCCTTTGGCAACAGCAGGCGAGGAACGCACCTTTCCGCCTGTTGTATATTTCCATGCAACTTCGCCTGATTTCAAGTCCCAGGCATAGACACATCCGTCGTCCGCCCCTGCGAAGATAAGTCCATTGGCGATGGCAGGGGCAGTCATTACAGAACCTTCCACACCTGAAAACACCTGTTCCGGTTCGACTATGAACTTGGACCAGGGCTTGTGCCGTATAGGGTTAACCCAGGCCAGTTTTATTTTTTTATCGCTTCCTTTCTTCAGGTCAAAAACCGCTATACCTTTTCCCCCGGAAATATAGACCTTCCCGTTGTATATTGCGGCAGGTTCCTCGAATAGTTTCCAGCCGTCCTGGTCGGCCCAGCCTTCCCATTGAACCTCGCCACTGTTTGCATCCACAGCGAATACGCGGATCGCGTTTGGACTCACCTGCCGTTTCTTCTTGCCGACCAGTCTCTCTACTTTGTCCGGCCGACATATCGTGCGGTAAACGGCAAGTATCAGGTTGTGTTCCTCGGCTACGGTAAGCCCGCCCCGTACGCCTGCATGGGCACGGAGCAGGGGATCGACCCAGTACCTGACCGCCTTTCCGTCGTGCCTTGTATATGTCGGAGGAAACCGATCCCACCACCCTCGGAATTTGTGCTTTTCCGGCACTGTTCCGCCCTTTACCGCAATGCGACCGGTTTCGATATCGACAGCCGTATATACACCGTAAGAGAAATGTGCCCGTCCTTTATAAACGCAGGGCGAGTTGTTTACTCCCACTGCATACTCGCTGCGATGATCGGTGATGTCCTTGTCGGTCAGTTTCCAGTGAAGCTTGCCGGTCAGTGCATCGAGAGCATACATATAACCCCAACAAGCAGTGGCAGCGCTGCCGAGGCCCGTACCTACGTAAAGGACACCGTTGACAACTACAGGGGACGAACGGACAGCACCTGGCGAGGGGAGAGGCTGACCGTTGAAGGTCAGCGGCGTGCAGGATCGGTATGGTGAGTACCTTTCCAGCAATTCCTTGTCTCCCTTCTTCATTTTTTCGATCAGGGCTGATGCGCGTCTAGACGCGTGGGCGCCGCTGAAATATACCGAACGCGGAACGCTCGTGGCAGTACGATAGGACCAGGCCAGCTTGCCCGTTGCCTTGTCGAGAGCATATATCCTGCCGTCGTCACATCCGAAAAACAAACCGCTGCCCCATACGCAAGGCGACGACCGGACTTCCGCGTCTGCATAGAAAACCCACTTGACTGCGCCGGTTCCGGAATCGAGAGCATAGACCTTGTGATCCCGGCAGCCGAAATATACAACCCCGTCGGCAATTGCCGGGGAACCGTCTATTACACCTTTAGCAGCGAATTTCCAAATTAGTTTAAGCAGTGGTTTTATGGATGTATCGGGCGAATTGCCCGTTCTAAGGGCACTGTAATGGAAGGTGGGCCAGTCATGGGCATCAGCCGGTCCGGTTGGAGCCTGTATCTGAACCGCACCCGGTCTCAATTCGTCTCCAGCCGGAGCTTTGCCCGCAATCGGCTCCCACACGAATGCCTGGAAACGGGCAATGTCCTTATTACTCCTTATTGTCGGCATGAAAAGGATCGAGCGTGCTGCCATGACCTGCGCGCAGAGATTACCGCCGTTGCGGTAGGTCCAGAGCACCTTGCCTGTATGGGGATCCAGTCCCATGAATGTTCCGTACGTGCTTTTATACAGAACATTGTTCACGTGAAGAAAAGGTGAACAGCATCCGTGGTACATGAAAGGATCCGCAAAGTCCCAGACAGTCTCGCCTGTTTTTAGATCCTTGGCCACATGGTAACCGTGATGCGGTACATCTTTCCTGCCGTGACCGCTCATCCATTCATATCTGTATGGAGGAGGGTCGCCTTCGGGATAGCAGGTTCCTTCGTTTGCATTGCTCTTTGCATACAGTTGGGGCACAGGTTCCTCATAGTGGTCTTCCAGTGGAACTACACTGCCGGTGTAAGCATCCAGGGGAACGCGTTTGGCCCCTGCATATCTAGTGGAAGTGCCGCGGCGATCGCTCACGATTTCTCCGTTTTTGCCGCTGTATAACGTTGCCGGGGCTACCTGGCCGGGCTTGATGCTGCGCTGCAGGTATTTTCTGCCCAGCCGTTTGTCCGCTCCCACACCGCTGATATCGGTCCGTATTGCCCACAGCCGCACAAGGGGCAGCTTCAGATACTTATTAGTGGGCTCGTATCCTTTTTTCAGAACCGTGATATCCCCGTTCTTTTCGACCGTTGTTACCTTTGCACATGGCACATCGATCTGCTTTACCAGGGAATCAACATTCTGATTCCCAATAAACACACCAGCCCGGCCCGGCTTGAGAACACGAAAGATTTCCGGAAATGCATCCATGTCCAATGTAACGGAATTGACAATCACAAGATCAAAGAAGTACGTGGGATAAAATGTGTTTTTTAAATCCGCCACACGGCAGGTAATCCGGCCATACTTCCCTGCCTTGTCAATGGCCAGGCGCATTGCATCGACCTTTTTCTGATCAGGATTAACCAGATATATGCGAAGCTTGCTCTTCCTGGCCATGTCAAGACACAGCGTTCCGCTGCTGTCAATGACGAGGCAATTACCGTCGCTAATCCCTGCAGCCTGCACAATCTGCTGCACTACTTGCGCGTGGGCAAGCGCACATGTCATGAATACCAGGGCGATAGACACCCTGAGTATTCCGCCGCAGACGGATCCGCACATGGCGGACAAGTTCCTATTTTCGAGTCTCATTTGGTTTTCCCCTTTTCCCATATTTCCTGCACTTTTTCTTCACTCAGCGTACAATTCCATATCTTCACTCCACGGATGAGTCCCTTGAAATGGGCGACGCCGTGGAAGTAGCCGATTGAGAGCGGCTGTCTGCTGGGGGCGTGTATCGCGTACATAGGTGCGTATTTCTCCCGATGGACGGGATCGATGATCTCAGGAGTAAGCACCCTGGCCTTCACTGTAGTCGTGGCGAACCCCCCCCTCACGTAGGTTATCTCGTCTTCCACCACGGAACCGTTGTGGTAAAGCCTGCCGCGGCCATCCTCATAACTGAAACCCACGTGGTTCCACTGCCCGGGTTTCAGGACCCCGTTCTTGATAAGGTAGACGCAACCCACCTGCTTGATGAATATCGAAGCCTCCAGCCCGTTGATGCCCATGGTATTGAATCCGAACGTGTTCCCCCAAGAACGACCTATAAGTCCCTGCAGGGTGGTTGTATTCTCCGGAGGCTTGATCCAGAGAAGGACGGTGACGGCCTGCTTGAACTCGTAGACGGGGTTTCTTCCACAGTCCACGGCATCGTCCTGTCCGTCGAAGCTCAACGCCGTGAGGCCACCGACCTTTACCCACTCCGCCCCCTGAATGCGTCCGGGATTCGCCTGCCTGCTCGCGTCCGAAGCGGTTTCCCCCTTGCCCTCGCAGAAGGCCCAGTGAATGGCCGTTAGGCAGGGAGTCAGGGCAACCTCCCGGTAACGGCTGGTGTTCTTCTTGAGTGCGACACACGATAGCTTGAAATAACTTGATTCATGACCCGAGCAAACCACCCGGAAGAGAATCTTTTTCTGCCTCGGCACGGTCGGTACGATTCCATTCACGGAGTAGTTGACCTGTTTCCCGTTGCTCCCCTGAGGCGAGGACCAGCTGTTCTTTGACCTGATAGCATCCGGCTTATCTTCGGATGATCCGAACGGCCACCATACCCCGTCATGTGCATACTGCACGCGGGCACCGGACAAGGGTGTCCTGCCTTTGGCCTCCTGGATTTTCAGGTTCAATTCCAGAGAATGATCAGTAAGAGGCGTGAGGGTGAGTTCCCTGTAGACCCTCAGCAAACCTCTCTTTGACTTGCATGGAATCCGGAAATAGGCGGGGGCATAACCCTTTCTCGACACCCGAGCCACAACAAACTTCTCCTTACCGCTGACGAGTACCGAGCCCTTGACCACGAGATTGACCTGTTTGCCCTTCAGCTTGGTGTTATCGCCCTCAACACCGGAGAAGCTTTCCTGCGATTTCTTGACGTCTGTCTGTCCTTGTGTACCACCGAATGCATACCACCTCCCGCCAAGCGTGCACTCCACATGTGCGCCGGCCAAGCCGGTGTTCTTTTTGACCTCTTGAATTCTCAGGAGCAGCTCGACCTCGACGCTCTTTTGAAATTCGCCCGCGTGTGCTACTGAGGCCGCTCCGGGCGTGAACACGGGCATTCCGAGAATAGGTCCCAGAAACAGTGCAAACACGAGGTTCCTAAAATGCTTTTGCATATTTCTTCTTCTCACAACGAACTCCCTTGCTGAATATCTACTGGCTAAAGCAGTATACATAGCCGTCATCCGAACCAATGTAAAGCCTGCCGCGCGAGATGGCCGGGGACGACCTGACCATGCCGCCGGTCTGGTATTTCCACGCCACTTTTTCGGTCTTCAAGTCCCAGGCGTAGACTGAGCCGTCATCTGAACCCGCGAATATGACCCCGTTCGCTGTGGCCGGCGCGGACATGACCAAGCCATTGGGCCCGGTCAGGGTTGATTCAGGCTCCACCAGCTTCCACGGGGCCCTTTGTCTCCACGGGTTGAAATTCGGTATCGCATATTTCCCCCTGCCCGCGGGCCTCGCAGTCTGGCTGCTCCCGCTCTGGATGTCAAAAACGGCGATTTCGTTTCCCCCGGAGAGATACGCCTTCTTGCCGACGATGCACACCGGCTGGTGAAAGCTCATGTTCCCCCTGCTGCCCAGGGGCTTGTTGTATCGCCGCACGAGCCCCCAGATCGTTCTCTGTGGATGCCTTCCCTCCCATTTGACCTTACCGGATCGCATGTCCACCGCAAAGAGCTGCGAACCGGTTGCCACCAGGACAGTCTGCGTCGCCGTGTCAATTGCCACATCGCCCCTGGGCGTTGAGCCCATGCCCCGCCAGAACAAAGAACCCGATGCGTAGTTGACGCGCTTGCCGTCCTGTGTCGAGTATGCGTAAGGGAACTTTTCGAAAGAGCTACTCGTGGCTTGCGTGCGCAGAGTTCCCCCTTTGAGAAGCAACTCGCCTTTCTTCGCGTCGACGGCGGTGTACGAACCATAGGAGAAATGAATCTGACCTTTGTGGTGGCAGGGCGAGTTGGCGATGCCGAAGGCGAACTCACCGCGTTCGCTGATGTCCGTCTCCCCCTTTTTCCAGACGAGCTTGCCGGTCCCTGCATCCAAGGCGTACAGAAAGCCCCAGCACGGCTCCGCGTTCTCGCCCAAACCAGTGCCGACATATAGGATCCCGTCTACCACGATCGGGGAGGAACGGGCGACACCCGGGCCCGAAAGGGGTTGGCCGTTAAAGACGAGCGGTGAGTACGAACGGGAGGGAGAGAACACTTTCTGCATTTCCTTGTCCGTTTTCAGGGTTTCCATCCACTGCTTCCTCTTCCATGAGGGAAACCAGGGCATGTTGGTACCGAACAACGGGGTAAGCGGAGCCTTCGTAGCCGTCTTGTAGGCCCAGACGAGCTTCCCCGTATTTCTGTCGAGCGCATAAACCTTGCCGTCGTCGCAGCCGAAGTACACGGCATTTCCCCAGACACAGGGCGAGGAATGAATCTCGTCATCTGTATAGAATCTCCACTTCATTTTTCCGGTTTGAGCATCGAATGCGTAGAACTTGTTGTCAGAGGATCCGACGTAGACTGTGCCGTCCACAATAACGGGTGAACAACGGACCTTTGCGCCGGTCTTGAATTTCCACAAAACCTTGAGCGGTGGCTTGATAGTCTTGTCGGGCGAGAAGCCGGTGCGGCAGGCATCATAGTGGAACATGGGCCAGTCAGAGGAAGTGCGGAGTGCGGAGTCCGGAGTCCGGAGTGTTGATGTGTCCGTTCCGCGTTCGAGCACATCGCCCTTGGGAATGCGTTTTTCCCAGCCGATGTCTGATATGAAGGCCTGGATGCGGAAGGAGAGCATGTTGGGCTGAAAGAGGATGGATCTCGCGACGCGTATGCCGGCGCACTTGTGACCGCCGTTGCGGTGTTGCCAGAGGAGTTCGCCAGTCGTCGCGTCGATCACCAAGAGATTTCGCATCATGCTCTTGTAGAGCCTCCCGTTGGCGTAGCGGTACGGCGAGCAGTTGCCGAAATACACGAAGTCCGCGAAGAAACTCCACGCCTGCTTCCTGGTCTTCGGGTCCAGCGCATCAAATCTGCTGTGATGACGCCCGAAGGAATCCTTGGCTCCATTCTCAAGACCGTAAGGGATGTAGGGCACCGGCTGCTGCTCATAGTCGCTCTTGGCATACTTCTCCTCGGGAACTGCTTTCTCACCGGTGTACGCGTCCAGAGGGACGTTGTTCATGCACTGCTCCCTGACAATCTCTCCCTGCGACGCCTTCATCATCTCGAGGCTGGCGCTCTTGGTAAAGGCGTATCCGTCATTGCACTTCTCCTGGGCCTCGCAGGCAACCCACAACCGGGTGAGCGGTGGTTTGATATACTTGTTGCTGTGCTCGTAGCCTTTCCCGAGTATGGTCAGCACACCAGCTTTCTCTATCTTCGTTGTCTTTACGCAGGGGGCGTCCAGCTGTTTGAGCAGGCTACCAATATCGCCGCAGCCGATGAATATCCCGGCCCGGCCCGGTTTGATGAGACGGTATGCTTCCTTGAATGCATCTTGATCCAACTTAATGCTCTTTACAACAACCAGATCAAAGAAATATGTCGGGTAAAGAATGTTATTCAGATCTTCTTTGCGGCAGGTTATCTGACCATACTTCCCTGCCTTGTCAATCTTGAGCCTCATGGCATCCACATTTTTCTGGTCAGGATTGACCAGATAAATCCTCAACTTGCTTTTTTCAGCCAGGTCAAGGGCAAGTGCTTCACTAGTATCGACAATAAGACATGTGCCCTCTTTTATTCCGATTGTCTCGAGTATTGTCTTTGCGTTTTGGGCGTATATAGAACAGGCTGCCAGTATAAACAAAGAAATAACAAGGCCTATCCTTTTCGTTTTCATGTTTTTTCCTTTTTATACATCCTGTTATCCTGTCTTCTGCTTGCCCCGCGAAATGGATCGAAGATCCTATTTCTCTGGGGTCTACTGTTCTTTAAACTCTTAACTTGTAACTACTAACTAATTACTATTTACTACTTACTTCTCCTCTTTATATATCTTCTGCACTCCACTCTCTTCAAGCGCGTAATTGTATATCCTCACCCCCCTGATCAATCCCTTGAAGTGTCCCACGCTCTTAAAGTATCCGATTGACAGCTTCTTTTTGCTTGGAGAGAATATTTTGTAGGGCCTTGTAATAAAGTCTAACTTTGTAATGGTTACGCGCGCCCTGTGATTGTTCAGGGAATCTGTCCTCTTGGCACTGCTCTCATACATGATTCCTTTTTCAACCTTTTTTCCGTTATAGAATATGCTTATGCTTCCGTCCTTATAGGTAAATCCCACAAGGTTCCACTTACCCGGCTTTAATATATTGTCTTTTCTCAGCCATGTGTATCCGAATCCTCCTATAAATAGGCAGACCTCAATACTGTTGTCCTTTGCAGCGTATAAAGCATATGGATTTCTCCATGACCTTCCCACCAACCCCTGAAGATGGGTTATATCTTCTGAAGGCTTAACCCAGAGCAGGACCGAGATCTCCTTGTCCTGCTCATAAACAGGGCTGATCCCGCAGTCCACATGATCATCAACACCATCAAACCTGAGAGAGGCTTGATTCCCTTCCCTTATCCAGGCAGCACCAACGATTCTGCCTTTGTTGGCATTGCCGGTAGTCTCTGCTGCCTCCTGTCCATTTCCTTCATTCAGAGGCCAGAATCCCACCAACTGTTTTTTATTTTCTGATAAACGTTTTCCATGGCATTCATATGCTCCAATATCAATCCTTCCCAGTTCAGGCCGCTTTTCGAATGAACATGGATGCACATACTGAAACTTCGGCTTCAGTTCCTCATTCCTGATCTTTCCCGGATCAGCAGCCCTGTCAACGCATGGAGAATCGGATTTCAGCCTGAAATCGTATGTGGATGGATCCGCAAACCGGGGATCTTCATTAACCAGGTTCCCATCCATAACGAACCTTCCTGTAAGCCTGTTATTCATAAGATAGTCATTAAAATCGCATACTACCCCTTTGCCCGCGAATATGTTATTCTTCAGGAATACATCGATATTTCTGTATTCATCAGGATATGGGTATGAGTAATTTCCCGGTCTTCGAACCGACACAAACAGTCCCTCTTCATTGTCATTGACAAAGGTATTGTTTGTTATGTAGAGCCCTGCCTGCTTGTGCTCGTTGCCGTACCTCCCGAACGTAATCATTGTAGGATTCCTTGCCCGCGAACCCTGGTGAATAATATTTCCTATAATAAAGGCCTTTCCGCCGAACTGCAGTGCAATATGATATTTGGACCTGCCCTTTTTGCCGTCTGAAAAATAGTTATACAGTATAAAATTCTGCTCAGCCCTGGAGTCAAGCAGGCAGCTTCGGCAATGGTGTGTATAATTGTATCTGAAGATCAGCTTTGCGATGATTCCGCCGATCTGCAGATTATGCTTGAGATTGTTCGCAAATTCGCACTTTTCAATGACGACCGTATTGTGTTCCCCCCTTCGAACCACCAACCCCTTTTCATTGTTCTGAAATAGGCAATTCCGCACCGTGAGGTTGCCTCCCTCGAGGCATATTCCGGCACCGTTCTTGTCAGGAACCCTTACATCGCAGAAAGCGATGTTTTCCACTGTGATATTACTCTCCTTGATCGCCCAGATGCCCTTACCCGAGGCGTTCTTGCCGGCTGCATCGATTCTTACCCTGCCCTTGCCCTTGCCCCGTATGGTGAGGTTCTTCCTCCTGATCTTGCACACGTCGCCCGCGTAGTTGCCCGACGTGTCGATCTCTATCACGTCTCCGTCCTTTGCCTGCTTTATGGCTCGGGATGGCGTTTTGTATTTTTTGCCGGGTCCCACTTCAAGCGTGTCAGCATGTGCGCTGATGTGAAACAGAAAAAGCAGCATTAAAAAATACGTTAACCGCTTCATGTAAGTTCTCCTCATTTCTGATCTCTGACTACTGATTAGAGAAGCAATACACATTTCCATCATCCGACCCGATGAACAGCCTGCCCTTGGCAATTGCCGGGCTCGACCGCACCTTGCCTTCGGTCTTGTGCTTCCAGACCATCTTGCCGGTCCTAATATCCCAGGCGTAGACACAGCTGTCGTCAGATCCGGCAAAGATGAAACCGTTCGCGATCGCCGGGGCGGTGTTGACGAAATCATCCGGACCTTTAAGAACACTCATGGGTTCATAAGTATTTTGCCGCCAATAACCAGAGTGTTTAAAGTATTTTCTTCCCCCTTTTTTGCCGCCTTTTAATATATCAAATACTGCGACACCTTTCCCGCCGCCCACAAAGACCCTGTCTTCAAAAAGAGCAGCAGGCTGATGAAAATTTATGTTGCCGATACTTAATTCTGTCTTGCGGTTGAAGTTGTAGAAATTTCCCACTTTTCCGAGTCCGCCGTACCTTCCCTCCCACTTGACTAAACCTGTGTCCGCGTCAACCGCATACATAAAGGGACCGCTGCTGACCAGTGATATTCCTCTTTTCCTGCATATTGAAACGTTCCCGCTGACTGTTACGCCCAGATAGGATCCCGCAGATATGAGCGGGGATGACCAGTAGCCTCTTCGCTTGCTGTCAGGCGCGGCATACGACATTGGGATGCTCTCTCCCCCCGCTCCCTTACTGCTCCCTGTGCTGCCGCCCTTGAAAACGAGTTTTCCCTTTTCTTTATCCACTGCATTGTATGTGCCGTAGGAAAAATGGATCCTGTCCCTGAAAAAACAGGGGGAGTTGGCTATGCCGAACGCGAATTCACTCCTCTCGCTCAGGCTCTGATCTCCTGTCTTCCACAGGACCTTGCCGGTCCCTGCATCAAGCGCATACAGAAATCCCCAGCACGGTTCCGCGTTCATGCCCAGTCCTGTTCCTATGCAAAGTACATTGTCATGAACAAGAGGAGATGAACGGACAACGCCCGGTGTCGGCAGGGGCTGACCGTTAAAGCACAAAGGCGAAAAAGACCTTGCAGGAGAATATGTCTCTTTCATGATCCTGTCCTGTTTCATACCGTCCATCCATTCCCTGTACTGTTTGCTGGGAACATAACCCCACGGGGGTCCTGTGTAAAATACCGGAGTTAGAGCGGCCCTTGTGGCGGTCTTGTATATCCACAGCGCCCTGCCGGTTTTTCTGTCAAGCGCATAAACACGTCCGTCATCACACCCGAAATATACGCTGTTTCCCCACACGCACGGAGAAGAATGTATTTCGTCATCCGCAAAGAACTGCCATTTGATTTTGCCTGTCTGTGCGTCAATCGCGTAAAATTTGTTGTCACAGGAACCTGCGTAAACAGTATTTCCGACCACTGCGGGGGAGTTCCTGACCATGCCCCCTGTCTTGAATCTCCACAGGAGCTTGAACGGCGGTCTGATCGTCTTGTCAGGGGAAAATCCTGTGCGCTGCGCGTCGTGGTGAAACATAGGCCAATCAGACGAGTGTCGAGTGTCGAGTGTCGAGTGTCGAGTGGGAGGCAGGGAATTCTTTCTCGTAAGCTGATCGCCCTTGGGAATGCGATTTTCCCAGCCTATGTCTGATATAAAAGCATGCATGCGGAATCCGCGGTGATTCGGCTGATACAGTATGGACCGCGCAGCCCTCACACCCTCGCATCCATTGCCGCCGTTACGGTACTGCCATACAAGTTCTCCGTCATGGGCGTCCAAAGCAAGGAGATTACGGTGCGTGCTCTTGTACACAAAGCCGTTCGCATAAAAGAACGGTGAACAGCACCCAAGATACAGGCCGAAATCAAAAAATGTCCACACACGCTCTTTAGTTATCCTGTCCCTGGCAATATAGGTCCCATGGTGACGCATGAATGGACCGTGATAATTTGAATTGACATCATTTCCATGATAGGTATAAGGGGCGATCTCTTCCTCGAGCTCGATTTTCGCATATGTTTTTTCAGGCGGATAGATGGTACCATTATAGACATCCACAGGTACATCAAAGAAACAGTTACTGCGCACCACGTCGCCTCTGGAACTCCTCTGATACCGCACAGGAAGGTCACCGGAGCCTCTTTTGCGTGTCACACTCTTCTCCAGAGCCTGGCAGGTAACCCACAACCGGGTAAGCGGGGGTTTCAGGTACCTGTTGCTGGGCTCATGGCCCTTTACAAGAATCCTGATCCCGTTGCCGAATGTAACAAGAGTCTGCTTCACGCCCGGCGCATCTGTTTTTTTAAGAAGATCTTTTATGTCATGCTTTTCAGAAAAAACTGCAGCGGATCCGGGACGAAGCAGTCTGTATGCTTCACTGAAGGACCTCTGATCAAGCTGTATTCTATTTATTACTATCAGATTAAAAAAATAGTCCGGCATCAGGATATTTTCAGGATTCTCTTGCCTGCATGTTATTTGTCCGTATTTTTCAGCTTTATCGATCTTCAGACGCATTGCATCGACTCTCTTCTGGTCAGGGTTGACCAGGTATATCCTGAGCTTGCTCTCTTTGGCCAGATCAAGGGAAAGTGCTTCGCTACTGTCAACGACAAGGCAATTGCCCTCCTTTATCCCTGTTTTCTCAAGGATCGTCTTTGCATCCTGTGCGTACAGGGAGCAAGCAATATACACCAGTAACCCGACAGCAGAACAAACCGTCCTTTTCAGCATACGTTTCTCCTTCAACCTATTCAACAGTAACGGTCTCCTCTTTCTCGTAGGCAAGCTTCACGCGGACCACACGCCTGTTCAGACGGTCTCCAACGTAAGCCGCTTCGTCGCTGACCGCAACGGCCTGAGGCCAGCAGAACGGGATGTCCGGTACGGGCACAGCGCTGCCGGGGCCTCGAGAATCCTGGTTTCCGTACGATCCGAAGGTACATATCAGGTTCCCGGCAGTATCCAATACACCGCAACGGAAGCGTCCTGCATCGGGAAAGAAGCTGCGTCCGAATCCATCCACATCAAAACAAGGCGCAGCACACATGCAGTCATCAATGACTGTTGCCCAGGAAGGTACAGAACTGGCTCCGTAGTGGGCCCATTCAGCGTCCTTGATATCGATTTTGCTGCCGTGCCCGTATTCCATGGATATGCCGCCTGCGTCTTTGCGGACGACACCGCCGTTGGGCCCGAATTTAACGACACATCCGTAGAAGAACGGATACCAGTCCACCTCGCATGCTATGAAGCGGCCCTTAAGCCTTTTGCCCAGATCGGTATCCTTGAAGTCGTCAGGAGCATTCTTGCCCGGCGGACGTACGGCAACCAGCACGTAGATGTTCCCTGCATAATCAAGGCGCGGCGAATTGATGCCGCGAATCTCAGAATCAATACGAGAGAACGTGATCAGTTCTCCCTCCGGCGAGTAGACAGCTAGGTTCCTGGCGTCAGCCGCCTCGCTGGGTGTTCGCGGAGGGCGGTTTTTCATGCCCTTCTTGTCTGACAGCACATAGACATTACCATGAGCATCCGCTGTAAAGCCGCCGTGGGTAATACGCATTGTCCCGGCGCTGATTATCTGTTTTGAATACCTAGTGAATCCCGCAGGATCTGCTTTGGGAAAAGGTATTTCCTTGAGATCCGGTCCGCATCTGCAAATACCCCCGTATTTGTAGACCCAATAACATCTTCCATCCAGCCCGACAGACATACCTTTGCTGCCACCGCCGCCCTTCGGAAAACGGATTCCCTTTATGAATTCCCCGGTCCGGCCGTTCCACGGAAGCACCTTCAGTGTATTGACATTCTGCCATTCTGAATAGAGCCGCTCCCGTGTGCGATCCACCGACAGGAAGAATACAGAACTTGCGGAGGGCTGTTCTTTACGTGCGGCAAGCCCGACATCGACCGGCTTACTGAACTTTTCTCCCAGATCCTCAACCCGCAGCAGCGTGTAGCGCGTGCCCTGTGACGGGGCAAACCAGAGCACTGCCGGGTCCGCGGTGGCATCCAGTGCGATCACAGCTGCTGTACGTGTAGGGGAGTCTTTCTTTCTGCGATGCAACCTGCAGGGAGTCGTCAGTTTTGCGACCGGTTCAGTTTCCTTCCATGAAGTAAATTTCTGGAGCAGATTTATCGCCTGGCCACCCATCACATATACTGCACCGGTCTTCGGGTGTACCTGAATACGATCCGGCCGTTCGGTCTTGAGTTCTCCCATATAAGTGCCGTCCGGTTTAAAGACTGCTATCCGATTGTTTTCACGGTCGGCTACATATATATTGCCGTCCCTGTCCGTATCAACGTCAATCGGCACATTGAAGCGGTTTTTGCCGGAGCCCTTTTCAGTTTTATGCCCAAGAAACACTTCGGCTTCCTTATTGCTTTCCCATGTGAGCTTGTATACCGCATGGGTCGGGAGCCGCTTTGCGAACTTCTCATTCCCCTCCCAATAGCCGGTGGCATAGATGGTCTTCTCGTCGGGAGAAAGCGCCAGGCTTGCACCGGAACGCGAAATGCGGTCGCCGTAGTCACGATCCTTGTCCCTGCTGGTGGACAATTGAGAGATCAACGGCCCGAACGGTCCGCCTGCCGGCATACTGCCGTCGCTGTTCAGAACCATTACCTGGACTATTCCCGGCTGGTTATATCGCAAACGGTTCCGGTGGCGTTCATGGATAGCCACGAATGCGATACGCCCGTCTTTGGTGGCAACAGCCCTGTGGACAGGAAGGTTCCCGCCGCCAGGGATCATGGCCCTGACATCGGCTTGATAGACAAAAGGGACTGTTAAGCCGTCAGGCAGTTTCACACGTTTGATTCCCTGCATCTTGTTTTCGGGAATGTTTGCGGGATAAGGGAGAATCGTACGCAGATACTTGCCTTCCCTCGTGAAGACTGTACAGGACACCGTACCGTCTCCCGGATGAACCTCGCCAGCCATATGGAAGAGAAAAAGCTCTCCTCCCGGCCCAACGGCCAACGCCCGCACAGGTGATTCGCCCTCGTGCCACGGGGCGCTTGTAGCAGCAAGGTTCTCACCAATGAACCGATCAAGCACGGGCTTCAGACGCAGGCCCACTTTCACTTTGAATGGTCCATCGGCAGCAGGTACGCCAAGGTCGTTCTTTCGGTCCCAGACAAGGGACTGTGCAAGGGAGTTCTTCTTGAGCGGTGCAGGAGCGTTTTTACCGAGCATGCCGGCAGCCAGATGCCTGATTACTTTGGAATCGCCATCAAGAACATAAACGGCACAGTCTGTCGATGCGTCCGCTTCGAATGTGATTACGACATTGTTTCCTTCTGCTGAAACTTCAGGCTTTAACGAAAAATCCGCTGCGCCTGCCGGAACAGTAAGAAATACGGCTGCAAGCAGAAGCACAGCGAGTCCGGAAGACCGGTTTTGTATCATTTTTATTTCCTTCCTTTATACATTGCATGCAAACCATCAAGCCTTTACCTTTTTCCCGGATCGTTCCGGTGCAGGTGCACAGCATGTCTTTCCCTCCTCTATTTCAGGAACCAGGAATATCTTCTTCTTTGTTTGGTTTCCGTTTATCTGAGCGATAAGTGTATCAACTATCTCTAATGACAGGGCTTTCGTAGAAAAATATGCAGACGTTATATTATGATCCTTTTCCGGATTATCCGCCGTATCCTCAAATCCTGTTACTGAAACATCTTCAGGAACGTTCAAGCCTATATCCGTAAGTGTCTGTATCAATGCAACGGCTGTTTGATTGGCAAAGCAGACAACAGCAGTCGGACGGTTTTTGTGATCTCCAAAAGTCTGTTTAAGTATCTTCTTCGTATTGTCGGGCCTGAACGGGTCAATTCTTATTAAGCTATTTTGTGTTATTTCGAGATCGGCATCCCTCATAAAACGTATAAAGGCCTTTTCCCTTATGGTCTGAAATCCAGGCATGGATGGAGCGGCATAGACTATTTTTCTGTGCCCGCTTCCGTATAAATGTTCCATAAGCGTGTGTATGCCTGCCGCATTATCAATCCCTATTATATTGACCATATCCTGATATTTTTTTCTGAGTACCCAGTGCCCCGGCTGGCCCACTGCCACAACAGGAAAATCGTTCTGTATAAGCCCTGAAAATATGGGATGTTCGCTGCCATATACAGCCGGTACTACAGCAATTCCGCGTACCCCGATATCAAGAAACCTTCTGATACAATCATTTTCTTTCGATACCTTCAGGTCACTTATTCCGAGAACCATTGAATAGCCCTGTTCAGCAAATGCTTCCTCCATGAATTTGAGGAACCCCAATTTATGTGCCTGGGCCGAGGTATTCAGAATAAGGCCTACAAGGAGCGATGCAGGTCTGTTTGTATAAGGTTTGTTTTTACTAACTACGTACCCGATACTCGGCCTGCATTCAATGAGCCCTTCATGCTCAAGAAGGCTCAAGGCTTTTTTTATTGTGGGGCGGGAAACCCCGAATTCACTGATCAGGGTCCTTTCCGAGTCAAGGAAGGTGCCTTTTTTGTAGCGTCCCTGAGTAATCCTTCTGCGGAGTATGTCGGAGATTTTATCTGAAAGAAGCTGTTTATTATTTCTCATGCAACGTCCCCATATATGTAACAAAAAAGCGTGCGAATGACAGATATATTAACCTTAGCGCTAACTAAGCGCTTATATTATATCACATACATCAACCTTTTGTCAACAAAAAATAAATTTTTTTTGGGGACTCCGCTTGAAAAATATGTCGGTATTATATTGTCTGTTTTATATCTTAATGACATTACTTAAGTTATCGCTATTTTGACACCCTGTCAAGAGACAAACGTATTAGCACCTCCTCTGTTGCTGCAGCTGCAATATCATCCAGGGCATTCTCCTGCAACCATTCTATAAAACACTGCAGGTTTCTGGCATACAGAGGCTGCAGATACACTATGTATCCCTCAATGCCTTTGCAACCTCTGCTGCAGTAATGTATAGTTTACACGAAAGACCCTGAATATCTGAAACAAGCACGGTCTCCAGCTCGCCTGCTCCTGCGCGGATTGCCAGCCGTGTGCGCTGGTCCAGTAGTTTCTGTGCACGATCAGCCAATTCTTCTCCCAGCTTGGCCTTCTGTACAGGATCGGTCAGAGCCTTTTCAATGAATATGCGCGCCTCGATCTCCTGCAGGTTCTCCCGGAACATCTCCAACCGTGCAGTACTGATTGCCCCATCCTTTCCCGGAGAAAGGATGGATAGGCCGCAGCACCTCAGGCTGAGCTGGCCCCAGCCGGTCTCCGTGTACCGCTCGGCAAGACTCCCCCTTCCCCGCCGGTTCTCCTTGCCCAGCACGGACCAGAAGTCCGCCCCCATCCGTCCCCTGCCGTGCAAACCGGTGAAATGGCCGATTTTAGGCTTGACCCCGACTCTGGTCACCAGTCCTTCCAGCACAAGCCGCTCCTTGGGCAGAGGCCCGGGAGACTGTCTGGTCATGGTCCTGAAGGGTGAGGGAGGTGTTTTCCAGCCGTATCCTCGTCCGAAATCAGGATGTCCCCAATGCCCCCCCCCGCCCCAGGCCTTGGCAGAATAACCCAGGCCCAACCTGGTCATTATCGTATGAGAGTGCATCACCCATTTCAAGCCGCCGGAAGCTTCACGGATGTCCTTTAAAGCCGCATCACTGGGCCATACATCTCCGATTATGCCGATCATCAGCGAATCAGCCATACCGTGCCCGGCCAATATCTTCTTCATGCCGGTCACCACCGGTTTCCAGAGCTGAACGCATTCGGGAGCACCCCACTTTGGACCCTCTGCTTTTTTCAATGTACCGTTTTTTTCCTCTATACTTAAAGAAATAGGCAGGTCCTTGCCTTCCTTGCGGCCAGGCAAAAAGTTGCCTCGCGACCAGGCCGGCCGCCAACAATAGATACAGACCACCGGTATCTTTCCAAGGTGTTTGACCGCAAGCTTCACATATCTCTCAGCAATACTCAAGTCGGGTGTCAGTTTTCCGTTCTCCTCCCTGAAACGGATCATTGCATGCTCATTACCGAAGTGCGTCTTGCGCTGAGCAGTGATATAGACAGCCTTTGCCCCCACTGTCCCCAGCAGCCTGAACGTCTGATCAAGCAGGTTCCAGTGCTTTTCCGACCAGAGAGGCACCTTATAGTACATGGCAACAGATTCAGGTGACTGGATCAGTCCCAAAAATGTAAAGAACTCTCTGGGATCGGGAACCCGCCAGTCAACCACATGCAGTGTTAACGGTACTTCCGCCGATGTCCTGCTGTCAGCACTGAGTACTACTGTTCCCGTGTATTCACCAGGCTCCGCTTCCGGCGGCACCTGTACAGTTATCCACACAGGCTGAACTGCACGGGATCCTCCTCCTCTGCGTGCCCATTTTAATACAGGAACCTCTGCAGGCGGGGATTCCTCAAGCCCGTCGAACAGGGGCGGATACCCCCGGTATACGTTTCCATCAGGCAAAGCCCATCTGACATTAACTGCAGAGGAGGGTATAATTCCCGGCCCTTTCAGTACGGAAACCTCTGCTCCGGGGTTCTTTACAGCAGTATCAGAATCAATAACAACCTGTCCGGAAGTCACTCCGTTTCGTCCCGTACAGAGACTCACCGGTTGCAGGGGATCATTGGGATCACCGTAGTCTGAACTGTGTGCCGGATTGTATATAGGCCTGTTCCAGACCTGCAGGCCCGGCGACGCATTGTGATGCCCCGCATTGGGAACGACCGGCGCACCCGGGCCGGCTTTCAGCTCCAGCGCAACAAGACCTATACGAGACCACCAGGAAAAACTCTTCGTATAACCCGGGCCGTGACCCTTGAATATATACGTAAAAAATATTTCCGGGGTCGGAGGACGGTGTATCTCCACAGCAAGGACATTGATACCTTTGCGAAGTGAAGAAACGGGAACAGTGACATCCCGTATATGACGCACTCGGGCTTTTAACTTTTCCGGGGAAGTCTTCCTGTTGATCACCAGCTTTCCTTCGGCTTCGGTATAGATATCCGCAGGATAGTCTTTGGCCGGCGTGGCAGGCTTGATCCCGCCTTCGGGCATATATGCGCGTGTCAGCTCTTTTCCGTTGATATAGACCAGAACACCTCCGAAAAATGAGACAGACAGGGTTATATCTCCGACACGGTCCGGATCGTATACCGTAAATCTTCCCCGCAGACACATCAGGGGCCGGCTTTTATATATATGCTTGCGTCCATCCGTAAAGGGGCCTCTGAGCCGTATCCACGAACTGTCGTCAAAGTCCGGGGAAGTCCAGTCCGACGGCGGCAGTGGTTCGTAGACAGCCTGTTCATGTTTACGCATGAGATACACCCGCTTCCTGCGGCCGTCAATCTCCCTGATCCCCTTCTCGCTGAACTGTGACGGATGTACAGGAACCAATTCACCCGAATTCAGCCGTGCACATTCGGTGCCGGAAGCGAAACGGCAGCGCCAGAAACTGTCCTGCCTGAGGAGGGCTGTTCCCGGTTCGTCCGCAGGAGAGTTAAGAACCGTCACGCACAAAAGCATGCTTAAAGCAAACATTGCACGGGATATTAATTTCGACTTCAGAACCATGAGAAATCTCCTGTTTACTAGAATATGGATCTAATTCAACTATTCCATTTAGTGAGCGGGGCGAACTAAATTCTTACTACTCCGCCTTACCCGCCGGCTCGAAACAGTAGACCACGCCTTCACCGCAGGGCGTATAGTAGATCCTGCCGTATGCCGGCGACACAGGCGGGCATGCGTTCGAAAGAAAATACCTGCGCCACACTCTGCCTCCTCTTTTTTTTGCCTGAAGAAAACTTCCCCCGCCCCCATTGCTGCCGTAGCTCCGCTTGTGAATATACCAGTAACCGTTTATAAAAACCGGAAAGGAACAGCCGTGTGCCTTGGAAATACCCTTCCTGCCTTTGCTCTCAAGGTACATGTCGGTAAGCGGCTGCATGCAGTAATTCCTGCTCCTCCCACCCCGTCCCGTCCAGAGATGTTTGCCTGTCTTTCCGTCAAAGGCGTGCGCCCCTTTGCGGGTAAACACCACCAGGATCCCCTTTCGATAGGCGATACGCGTACGCCGCTCGATAGCGTGCTCTTTTCCGGTTTTCCAGAGAACACTGCCGTCTTCCGGATTGAAAGCGTATGTTCCCCCGTCAGCAATCGACAGAAACCAGAGGCCGTCACCGGCAGCAGCAGCGAAACGGTTTCCTTTCCGTCCAGCGGGAATACCGAGGCCCTGCTGCCAAGATTCGGAACCGTTTTCAAGGGACAGTGCGGCCGCTTTGAATACCCCCTTCTCATCGGGCATACATGCAAGCACTTTGCCCTGTCCGGCGACCGGCCCGTCAATGTTGTACAAATAGGCTACTTTGAACGGCCTGTGCCAGAGCGCCCTGCCGGTTTGTGCGTCATGGCACCATATTCCTTCACCGGCGCTGGGGGTACCGTGATAGAGCGTGAACGATCCCCGCAGTACAAGCAGTTTTTCGTCTGCATATACGGCCGCTGGCCTGGATTCTACGATCCCGTCCGTATGCCGTGTCCGCCATAGCACCTCACCAGTCTCAGCGTCAAGCGCTGCAAGCTGGCCGGTCCGCCCCGTATGGAAAACCATGCCAGCAGCAGCGATCACCGGGCCCTTGGACGAATTCCATACCCTGGTGCGCCATTTTACCCTGAAGGGCGGTTCGAGCGAGGTGTCCGGCGACACGAACGAATACCCCATGTCTCCTCCCGGAACAGGCCATTCAAGCCCTTTCATTTTCTCTCCGGGAAATATGCGGGAGGACACATGTTCTCCTGCAACAGCATCGGTTACTGCAGCCTCCGCACCCTGTCCCAGTCCGCAGAGCACTCCGTCCTCACAGCCGAAGAAAACCCTGCCCCCTGAAACTGCAGGAGAGGATGATATGCCGCTGTTCGGTCTGCCCGCACCGGGCACGGCAAAACTCCATACCGGCTTGACAACCGGCGTCTTCTCCGCCCTTTTTTCCGGCTTTACAACCCTTTCCGGAAGGAGCGGAAAGAAAAGGAGCTTTCCGCTGTCTGTTCCAACCGCCAGGTGGTCCTTTGCAAGGGCGGGTGAGGACTGCGATCCGCCCGAGACAAAGGCCTCCGGATCGGCACGCCAGAAATAGCCGTCAGGACTGCAGCAGATATCGCCCCTGTAGAATCTGCCCTCCCGGCAGGAGGCTGTCACTCTGGAATCGTTCCACTGCATCAGTCCTCCTCTCGTCCTCCACATCAAACCTTCAGTTTTTTTATACCAGCCCCGCGCAGGCGGGGTACGGCTGAAAATGCAGAAAACCCCGGCCTCGCTGTCAAATCCCTGCATGGCATACAGACCGTGTTCTCCGAAGGTAACTCCACCGGTCGGACACAGGAAGATATCGCCGCGGTACAGGGATACGTGCCACTCATCCATTTTGAATGTGCTGCCTTCATCAATAAGAAGGGACAGACGCGTATGCCCTCCGTTGGTGCCTTCGGCCTGGACAAAGAGAATGTTTCTGTCTTTCACGGCGAACTCGGTATATGCATCACCCTCTCCATCAAAAGACCATATGATACTGCCGTCAAAGTCCATCTTAAATAGCTTCCCGGAAACAGAACGGAAATAAAGGGACTCTTCCGTTACTGCGGGGGATGTTATGACCCCGGATTTTGCTTCAACTTTTTTAATAATCCTTCCGTCCGCTGCGTCCAGGATCACCAGAAAGCCCGCGCTCGAACCTATGTATACCTTGCCCCCCGCAACTGCAGGCGAGGAAAAATTGGTCACTCCGCCTATATCCGTTACCCAGACCGTTTTGTTCGTATCCGGATCGATGCAGGCGACATGGCCCCGTGCATCCTGGATATACACCTTTCCCTTCACTATTGCCGGGGAAGCGTATATGGGTGCAGGAAACCTCACAGCCGTTATCCGCTGCATGGGAAACTTCAGTGTCTCCTCAGGCGCGTCTCCCGTGCGTGCCGAATCCCGCTTGTACTGCGGCCAGTCTGAACCGTATAACGCACCTGATATTAAAATTAATACAGCGAATAGTATGGTGATATATTTCATATAGGTTTCCTTACCTTGCGACCGCAGGGGCGACCCGCCGGGTCGCCCCTGCATTAAATACCTGTCTGGTTTTAATCCTGTAAATCCTGCCTGCCCCGTGCAATCTCGCTTCTTTGAGGTGCCCAATACATATTTCACCGGGGTGATCCTGTCCAATTTCTTTTCTTATCTTTTAATTATCCTGTCAATCCTGTGATCCTGTCTATCTTTGTTATTGTGTCTTTTCTGCCTTGCCGTACTTCAGATAATATTCAAAAAAAGCATACAGCACCTCAAGTGCATCCTTTGTAAGCCTGTGTGCCGGACGGTTGTTGCTCATTGCCACACGGTTTTTATATCCGAGAAGGCCGTTTACAGCCCTGATATGGTTAAGCGCTTTCCATCTCACCGGCTTGTCCGTCACGTTCTGGCAGCCCGATACAAGAAACGGCCTGGGAGCCATCAGCGCAAGCAGCTCGTGAAGATCGTGGTTTCCATCTTTGATTTGACTGTATGCGCTCTTCCCCCCCTTGATGCGGGATCCCAGATACCAGTTTCGTTCATAATTCGCTCCGCTGTGCCTCGGATTGAATATGGTGATTCCCGGGTCTGAAAAAACACCGCACGCGAATTTGTCACAGAGACAGGCCCCGAACATTGCCCACTTACCGCCGTATGAATGGCCCACGATCCCCACGCGTTTCGGATCCACCTCTGTAAGATGTGCAAGCGCATTGTAGCAGTTAGCCGCCACATACGCGTGAAATGAAGACGGCTGCAGCTGAATGTTTTCATGGTCAGGATAGAAACTGTCATCCCCTGGTTTATACGGGGGCATCTTCCGTTTGCGGGCACGGTGGACATGGTCATAGAGCCGGCCTATCGAAAGCGCCACGAAACCGTGTTTAGCAAGCCTGCGCGCAAAATCGCACGTCTTTCTTCCGCCGAACGGCCCCCTCTTTCCCACTGCAGCTTCCGGCTGATAATAGGTGGTCAGGACCGCGGGGAACGGCCCTTTTCCGTCGGGTATCAGCAGGTAGCTCTTCCATGGATCCCAGCCGGGTGCGACCTCAAGCTTAATGGCATGCTGTGTATAGGAATCCTTTTTTTCCTTTTCAATATACTCTATTTTCGGTTTTTCTATAAGCGGAGGCCACTGTCCCATCATCTCATGCCATTTCTTCAGGATCTCCTTCCTTCGTTTCTCCCAGTCGGCTTTTGTCCTGACCGGTGTGCCGTCATAAAATTTGAGCACAGGCTTGTGCGAACCCATATCATTTTTATATTCATCAGGCGGATCGAAATACGGAGAAATGATCTTCCACGCCTCTTCCGCTGAATCAGCAGCTGAGACCGATACTGACGGGCCGAATGCTGCGGCAAAAATACTCAGCGTAACTGCAGCTCCTGTAATTACGAATACATGTTTCATTCTCATAGTATCGCTCCTACTCCTATTTGCCAGGCTCAAAACAGTAGACTACGCCCTCCCCGTTTGGGGAGTAGTAGAGACGGCCGTACGCAGGTGACGGAGACGGACACGCATTGGAGAGAAAGTCATGACGCCAGACGATCCTGCGCTGATTGTGACCCTTCCCCCCGCGCGCCGAAGGAGTATCCTCCCATGCCACAATTGTTGGAGTTGACGATCCGGAATGCCCGTACCATAATCCGTTGATGTAAATGGGATAGGAACAGCCCACGTAGCCCAGCAGGCCCCGCTGCCCTTTGCTGTTGAGAAATTCGTTACTCAGGGCGTTCATGTAGTAATGTCCCCAGTGAAGTTTTTTTACATCGGGCGGTTCACTCGACCAGAGGTGTTTACCTGTCTTTGCATTGAGGGCGTGACACCCGTCCGGGCTGAAAACTACGAGGATGCCGTTCCTGAAGGAAATGCGGGACCCTCGGATAAGACGGTATTTCGTGTTAAGCCAGACCGGGTTCCCGTTCCGGGGATCCACAGCCATGGTAGCACCGAATTCCTCCTTTATATGCCGCTTGCGGGACAGGGTCTCTGAGTGCCCTACTGCAAAGAAAAGCAGGCCGTCCCCGAGAGCGGTGGCATGTCGAATAGGTGTGGACTTATCACTGGGAAGCAGTTTCTCGTACCGCCGCTGCCACACCGGCCGGCCGTCCTCCAGACGCAGGGCAGCGCCTTCTACCGCACCCTTTCCCCCGTTCCAGAATACAAAGCATTTTTCTTTATCCGCCACAAGGCCGTCGGCATTGAAATGGTAGCCGAGATCCAGCGGTTTGCGCCAGAGAAGTTTTCCGGTCTTTGCATCGTGACACCATACCCCGCCGCTCTCATTGGACTTCCAGTGCTGGTCCTCTACGCCGCGCATCACACAAAGCTTTCCTTCGCTGTATATCGGAGCAGGGCGGGATTCACCATAGGGATGGAGTGTCCGCCAGAGGATCTCTCCGGTTTCAGAATCCAGTGCAGTAAGCTGTCCCATGCGCGAAGCTCCGAAAACCATACCGTCGGCAATAACAAGCCCGCTTTTGAACGTGCTCCAGATCCGTGTCCGCCACTTGATCCGGAAGGGCGGCTTGATCGTTCTGTCCGGTGAAACCCCGCTGTACCCCATATCACCTGCAACTGTATGCCATTCGAGGTTATTTGCCCGACGCGTTCCTTTCCCGTTTTTCCGATCCGGCTTCAGGTCAACCACCCTTACCCTCCTGCCCTTGCCGAGACCGTACAGAATCCCGTCCTCCCCGCCGAAAAAGACCCTCCCGTTACTCACTGCCGGAGAGGAACTTACAGCCTGATTTACATCACCTTTTGATCCGAGCGTGGCAAAGCTCCATACAGGTTTGACCTTTTTCCCTCCCCGTGGAGCCCGGCCCCCCCCCGGAGCTGTACCGGATGAAAGAAGGGGGAAGAAATACACGTGTCCCCTCTCGGAACCCACAACACAGTGGTTTTTTGCGAGTGCGGGTGAACTGTGGAACCCGCCAGCCTGCATGTCCGGGCAGTCAGCGCGCCACACGGCCTTCTGTCTCCCTACAGACGGGTACCCTATGTCACCGCGGTAACAGATCCCGTCACGGAATGAAGGGGTGACTCTGGAATCGTTATGATCGCTGAAATGTTTCTTCATCCGCCCGCGCTTTTCTGTTATCTCGATAACAGCCAGGGATCCGTTTTCACTGTCAAAATTCTGAAATACAATACGGCCCTTATCCACAAACACAGGCCCTCCGGTAGGGCTCCTCTTGGGACCTCTGCAAAACCTTTGCACGCCCGTACCTTTATCTTCAAGAATAGTGCATGTATTGGACAGCACGGCGATCTTCGTGCCCTGTACTGCCATCTCTACATTGCATGCCTTTGCAAATTTGTGGTTCCACAGAACTTTGCCGTTATAATCTGTTTTGTACACATATCCGTTCATTGAAACAAAATATACTGCGTTATTTGCTACCGCGGGGGCAGCGATCACACCCCCGTCTGTCTTCACATTACCAACGGATCTGCCTGTGACCGCATCGAGAACGGCAAGATACCCGGCACTGGAGCCAACGAATACCCGGCCTCCCAGCACAGCAGGAGAGGAATGGTTGGCAGCACCCCCGATATCGGCTTTCCACAGGACCTTGTTTTTACGGCTGTCCGCGCACACTACACGGCCCCGGGAATCCTGGATATAGACCTTTCCGTCTACAACAGCAGGTGAGGCGTATATGGGGGACGGGAGACGGATACCCATGACCATCTGCATGGGAAAGCTGAGGATCTCTTCCGGCGCGTTCCCTGTACGGGCCGAATCTCGTTTATACTGCGGCCAGTCCGCACCGTATAACGCACCTGATACCATGAATAATATAATGAAGATAAAAGCAATATATTTCATATAGATTTCCTTACCTTGCGACCGTAAGGGCGACCCGCCGGGTCGCCCCTACATTAAATACCTGTCTGGTTTTAATCCTGTAAATCCTGCCTGCCCCGTGCAATCTCGCTTCCTTGAGGTGCCCAATACATATTTCACTGGGGTGATCCTGTCCAACTTCTTTTCTTATCTTTTAATTATCCTGTCAATCCTGTGATCCTGTCTATCTTTGTTATTGTGTCAATGCCCTGCCCGCAGCATAACGGACCACGTAATCACTGTCTTTGTCCTTTAGTTTTCTGAATGTTTTCTGCAGATTCGCATGCTTAGGAGCGATCAGCATCAACGACCACACAGCCTCCCGCCGTACCTCCGCATCGCTGTCTGAAAGGGCCTTGGTCAATACAGGCACAGCATCTTTTCCAATTTCGCTCAGAGCACGCGCCGCGTATTTGCGCACAAACGGATCATCACCGGTAAGCGCGTTTGTCAGCACGGGCAGAGATGCCTTTCCGATTCTGCCCAGCGCAAGCGCTGCGGCGCGCTTGACTTCGGTGCGTTTGTCGGCCAGCGCCTTCTCGAGTGCAGGGATCGCGCTCCCGGCCGCCGGGCCGCACTTCCCCAGGGCCATGGCGGTGCTAACCCGCACATCCAGGAAGCCGTCGCTAAGGGCCCCGGCCAGTGCGGCCGCGACCTCGCCGCTCTTCGGCGCGATCTTGACCAGAGCCAGGGTAATCCTGCCGCGCACCGCGCCGGAGGTATCTTTCTTCAACTGACCGACGAGCACGGGAACTGCTCCCTCGGCTGCCGGGCCTATCCAGCCCAGTGCCCGGGCTGCGTTGGCGCGAGCCAGGTCGTCGCCGCCGGTCAGGGCCTTGGTGAGACCCGTCACCGCCGGCGCGCCGATGTTGGCCAGCGTCCGCGCAGCATGGTTCCCGGTAGTGGAGAACCGCTGCTTGCCCAGCGCCCTGAAGAGATCCGGCATGGCCGGTTCGGCCGCCTTACCCATGCGGCTCAGCGCCCAGGCAGCGTCTGGCCGCGACCAGCCGTCCGGGCAGTGCACCAGCTTGCCCAGCACCGGTGCGGCTTCTGCAGCCTGCGCCTCGGTCATGCCGATGCGGCCCAAGGCCCAGGCCAGGAAACCGTAGGTCCGGAAGTTGTACTTGCCCTGCTGCGTGCTCTGCGGTCTCTTGATCGCCTTGATAAGTTCGGGAACCGCCTCCTTGGCCGCCGGGCCGATGGCCCCCAGTGCCCAGGCAGCGAAGCTGATCTCCCGACGGTGCTCCTTGCCTTTGGTCAGGCTTTTGACCAACTCGGGGACAGCTGCGGCGGCCTTTGCACCCATGCGGCTCAACTGCTGGACCGCGTACCAGCCCCCGCTGATTCTGTATCTCCTCTTGCCCGTGTCCAACTCCAGGTTCTGGGCCTTGATTGCCTTGATCATCTCGTCCAGCGACTTGTAGGGACCACCCTGGGGGGAAAGCGTAGTCGCCGGCTTGCCCCAGGGCTTGGGTGGATTGCGGTCCAACCGGACCCTGGTGAGTGCGGCGGCCACTTTAAGGTCGGCCAGTTCGTTGATGTAATACTCGATGTAGGTGTAGCCCTTGTGCCGGTCGCCGGGCGAGGCCCCGGCGGGAACGACCTTGTTGCTGTCCTCCGGATCATTTGGATTCAGACCCCGGGACTTCTCCCACTCGTCGGGCATCCCGTCGTTGTCCGAGTCGGCAGGGGCCTTGCCGGGGGTCAGCCCCTCCATGAGACCCGCGTCCGGACCGTTCCGGCCGAATGCACCGGTGCGGGTGCGCACCTCGGTGACGGTGCGGGCACTTACCGAGTCGCGCGGCAGGCAGCCGGTGGCGGCCAGGACCAGTTCGTAGGCTTCGTCGGCGGTGTGGGTCTCGACCGGCGGCATGGAGAACGGCTCCGTGGCCAGCAGGCCCGCCTTGCCCCCGGAGTACTTCTCAGGGCCGACCAGCCCCTCCCACTCGAACCGGTTACCGTCAAAGCGGTGCCGGCCGCTCTTGTGGGCGGGCACGTAGCCCTGCCTGGAGTCGCTCAGCGGCGGCCCGTAGGCCCGCGTGCCCATTATGCCTCCCGGGCCGGTCCGCCAGGTGTTTCCGATCAGGGAAAAGCTGGCGATGGGCCTGCTCTTGTCCCGCTTGCGGTTGAACCACCGGAAGACCGTCTCGTCAAAACCCACGTTGTAGAGCACATTGTTCCGCCAGTCGACCTGGTAGTTTTCGTCGAAGCAGGGGGCGCGGCCCATGTGGTGGGCCATCAGACAGTGGTGCACGGTGACGTTGCCGATCGTGTTGTAGCTGCCGAAGAAGCCGAAGGCGTGCGGCTGGGAGCCCTCCAGGCCGATGTCGGTCTCCTCGATGGCGCACCACTGGAAGGTCATCTCCTCGGCGTCGCCGCCGGCGTTAAAGCACTGGTCCCGGGACCACGAGCCTGAGACGTGGTCCACGATGATCCGCCGCGCCGAGCGGGTTTCCAGGGTGCGCAGGTTGCCCGCCCCGTACATGGGCCGGAGCCGCAGGAAGCGCAGGACCACGTCGTGGACGTTCTTGGCGCCGTCACTCAGTTCCGGACGGGTGCGAAGATCGCGCTTGCAGGTCCGCGAGACCGAGAGCATCCCCTCGATGGTGATTCCTGCCCCCGGCGCAGTCTGTCCGGCGATGGTCACCCGGTCCTCTTTGATCGAGAGCCACCGGCCCTCCCTGCTCTTGTTGGGCGGCGTAATGACCCCGCTCACATCGAACACGATGATGCGCGGGCCGTCCTGATTGCAGGCCCACTGCAGTGAACCGGGGCCTGAAGGATTGAGATTGGTGACTTTGATGACCCTTCCCCCGCGCCCTCCCTTTGACGCGGCGCCGTACCCTTCCGCACCCGGAAAAGCGGGAAGTGATCCTGTATCCGCCTCTGAACCGGTCCTGGGCTCTGCGGGCTGTGCAGAGACCGCTCCCTCCTCCGGACGTATGGTATCCACAGCAACCGTGAAGCCAGCCGTCACGGCCAGTACTGTTAATACCGCAGTCCCCCATATCTTCAGTGTTTTCCACAGCATCATTCTCATGACTCCTTTTACAATAAGATCCGGTCTCTGTTGCTCCGTAATCATCCCTCTGTTTTGAGAAAACAGGCCCGCACACTCCGCAGCAAGCCCTGGCGGCGCAGCCTGCACCCCGTTATCCATGAGTGCAGAAGCCAGAAATACGGAAGAGACCTCGACTCCCCTTCTGGAAAAGACCTTACCGAGCTTTTCGACCGCAGAATCCACACGTTTTCGTGCCGCGTCTTCTGAAATGCCGAGAATCTCTCCCACTTCACTGTGCTGTTTCTTTCTGAAGAACCGGAGTATCACAGCCTCCCTATCCATACTTCTGATCTCCAGCAATGCCCTGTCCAGCAGAGGCATTAATTCCCGCCACGGGGATCCTTCCCCATTCTGTATTCCTCTATTCATTTTGCCTGCTTCCTTTTCATGTTTTCTGCGATTCATTTCAATACGGAGCGCGTTTGATGACGCATAAAAAGCCGTGCGCATCAGCCACGAGGCCAGGGATTCACGCTTTTTGATCGTGCCCGCTTTCCGGCACAGGATCATGAACACGGCCTGGACCGTATCCTCTGCAAGATGCCTGTCCTCTGTACAGCGATAACACACGGAATAGACCAGATCGGAATAACGTCTCACGATCTCTTCAAAAGCCTTTTCCGAATGCTTAAATACAAATTCCTGCAGAAGTTTAGTATCGTCCATGATCACATCTCACTGTAAAGTGTAAACCCGAACGCAAACCGGAATTAAAAAATCGGATTTTCTCATTTATAGAACAAAAAGGGCAAAAATCAAGGAAAAAACAGGAAAAACCGGATACCCGTAAGTCGTGATTTTTGCTGCTTTTTCATTTTATTTTTCGTATCCGGTCAGCCCGACAGTTTTTTCTTGATTTTGCTCAATAAAAAGATATAATCAGATATTTGAAATATTTATTATTCCTGTTACTTTTCCGGCAAATCCTTGAATTAATGGTGAAAAAGAGAAAATGCCATGAATAACATACAGAGCATAATCGCCGGGATCAGAAGCGGGAATGAGAAAGCCGCTTCTGCACTTGTTCTGGAATACGGTATCGAGGTCCGCTGCTATGCTGCAAAAGTCGCCCCGCGGCCGGGCATGGCGGAAGAAATAGCCCAGGACGCATTTATAGAATGCCTTCAGCATATTGAACGGTATGATGCATCTTCAGATTTTATGGCATGGATGAGGGGAATAATCCGGAATATGGCGCGGAGGGCATGGGACCGTATTTACAGAGAGGAAAAGATCCACAAAGACGGGCTTGCCGAATACGTTGAGAAGCTTACAGAGGAAAAGACAACGGAATCAGGATCTTCACTGGAGACAAGAAGGCTGCAGGCTCTGCGGAGATGTGTAAAAAAACTATCCGAAAGGGGCAAAGAACTGGTAAAACTTAAATACAGCCTTCAGGTCACATGCGAAGAAATCGCGCATAAAATAGATACAAGCACTGATGCCGTGAAAATGGCCCTCTGCCGCGTGAGAAAAAAGCTCAGGAAATGCATTGAAAACACTCTTTCTTAAGTTTTTTGTCGTTGGACAAAAAACTTGTAATTAATTAACGAGAACATGTATGACGATATGAAAAGTAAAATTTATTTAGATGCGGATACGCTATAAAATAAAGGAGCTATCATATGGGTGATCAGAAGGTGCCGGAACAACTTGTTGCAGGATATCTTGAAGGGGATCTCTCTTCAGAAGAACGCGAGGAATTGGAAATGCTGATTAAAGAGGAAAAAGGAGCGGGGAAAGCACTGATCGAAGAGATTGAGTTCAATCAACTTCTGTCAATAGCAATGGTTGAGGAGGACGAGGATTCCTCCAGTGAATTTGCCAACACTGTTCTGACCGCATGGAAAAAACAGAATGCCAATTCTGCATCAGCATCGAAACTGCCGGATGTAAAAGAGGAGGAACAGTACAAACGTTTTTCCTTTCCGCGTTTACTGTGGATATCCATTGCAGCCTGCTTCGCGATCATTGGAGGAGCCTTTGTTGTCAACCTGTTTACAATATCTCAAACACCTGAACAGATCATTACTGAACTTATTGAACTAAAAGGTGATATACGTATAGAACGGGAGGGCGGGATCGTTCCTGCTGGAAGAGGCACGGACATCTATCCCGGAGACAGGCTTGTGACAAACGAGGGGGCAAGTGCCACATTAAAATATAAAGATGAAAATACAGTAATAGGTGTAGCCGAAAAGACCGTAATGACACTGCAGGAAGAAAAAGGGGCAAAGCGGATAGAGATTGAAACCGGCATGATCGAATGTTCTGTGGCACCTCAGCCGCTGGAAAAAAACATGATCCTGACAACTCCTCATGCTGAAGTACATGTCATAGGCACAACATTTTCTGTTTTGATAGATACAAAGAGAGGTGTAACACGGACAGAAGTTGACACAGGAAAGGTCAGTGTAACCAGCCGAATGGATGGGCAGCGCATCACATTATCTGTAGGAGAGTATGCTGAAGCCGGGAAAGGGATTCTGCTGGCTGCCAAGTCTGATAACCACGTTGAACTTCTAAACACCCAAAGTTTCTGGCGCTGCTACGTGGTCCGCGGAACCGAGGTCGTCCGCACTAAAGAGGGCAAACTCATTACTGTATATCATAAAGAACCCGTAAAGCGAAGACACAGGGAATATCATCTTGCACAACATAAAGCGGAACGCATGTGGCCTCACCCCCCTTCGCCGGAATGGAAAGACCCTTCATTTAACGACTCCGGCTGGGCCTGCTTGAGAGGACCCCTGTTCAACGGATTCGGGGGACGGAGGAATAGTGCGGACAACTACCGCAGCATTCCTGTCTTTTATCTGCGCGGCCGGTTTTGTGTGGATAATCCTGCCAAGGCCGAAGATCTTACTCTTGATATTGGGTTCCATGGAGGATGTGCTGTCTATATGAACGGCAAGGAGGTTACCCGCGACCACCTTACCAAGGGAAATATCAAACCCAACACCCTTGCTGAAGACTACCCTATAGACACATTTGTTGGACCCGAAGGCATTGCACTTCCCAAATACCCGGAAAGCAAGTCCGCGGAAGAGGTCAGGACTGCCTGCATGAAACGTATACGTAGGATATCCGGTCTTATAATCCCGTCGAGCATGCTCCGAAGGGGAATCAATGTACTGGCAATTGAGTTTCACCGCGCACCCCTGCCTGAAGAATTTTTTGACGCCAAATTCAAATGGGGCAGAAGAAAGATGAAGGTGGGACTGAAATTCGAGTCTGCATACGATGCGTGCCTCTGGTCGCGTGCTGCACTTGACTCTCTGGCACTGAAGGCAAAGAGTAGTGCAAAGGATGCTTTCACGGCCAATACAGGACATACGGCTCCTCCCAAAGGATTCCATGTGTGGAACTGGCCGGTGCACCGGTATGTGTGGCCCAATGATCATTACAATCCCTGCGAGCCGCTTCGGCCCATAACGATCAACGGCGCGAAAAACGGCGTACACTCAGGCCGGCTCCTCGCAGGCTCGGACCGGCCGATCAAGGGGATAAAGGGTTCCTGTTCAGCACTCAAAGGACCTGGAAACTCTGTTATCCCTTCATCAGCCGTTGAAGTCAGATACGGCGTTGCATCACCGAAACACGGAAAAACGAAGCAGGCATTTCAGGCCCTGGATCCGCGTGCGCCTGCAGAGGCACCCCTTTATACAGAATCGTTTTTTGCACGCAAAATGGTCTCGCTGATGCCCTATATCAGAAAGGCAGAATACGCCCTGCAGCCAATCTGGTTTACAGTACATATACCGGCTGATGCAGCATCCGGTGAATATCAGGGAACAGCCACAGTCTCAGCGCAGGATGAAAAGCCTGTGGACGTGCCTGTCCGTCTTCATGTGTCCGACTGGATACTTCCTGACCCCAAGGAATTCATCAGCACGGTGGGCATGTTTCAGTCACCCGAAACCCTGTCGATAAAGTACAAGGTGCCGATGTGGTCTGAAAAGCACTGGAAACTCATAGAGCGAAGTTTTCGACTCATGGGCGAGGTTTCCTGCAAGGAAGTGTATATCAGCGGAATACGGCGTACGCACATGGGTAACGAGCACAGCATGATCCGCTACCAACGGAAAGCAGGGAAGCTCGTGCCCGACCTGACTATCGCGGAGAAATACCTTGATGTGGCAGCCCAATACCTTGGCAAGCCCATGATGGTCTGCCTCTACTGCTGGGAGGCTGGTGATACCAGCTGGAAAAAGATCGTAAATAAACAGGAACGCAAGGCGGATATGGAAAACCGCATTACCATTGTTGACCCTGCCGCTGGAAAACTGGATAAGGCGGAAGGGCCTAAGTGGGGAACACCCGAGAACCGCGCATTCTGGAAACGGGTCTGTGACGGCCTGAAAGGGTTGATGAAAAAGAAAAACATCGAGGGACAGCTGCTCCTGGGCGTTGCAGGAGACTTTGTACCCAGCAAGACCGCGCTTGACGATCTTGAAGCCGCATCCGGCGGCTCTCTCTGGCTGAGGCATTCACATTCCTCGACCTGGAAAGCAGGCCGGGGCAAAATCAAAAACAATGTCGGTTACTTAACCTCCGCATTCGGTCAGGACCATACACACCCCAGAGACCCGGATTTCGGGCGGTCCTACGGATGGAAATCCCCACGCTGGAAGTGCGCCACCCGCGGATGCCCAATGCTTGCGGCCGTCCAGCGGTTATATATTGAAAAACAGGCATGCGCGTTCGCTCGCTTTCCGGACGGAAAGCAGTACGGCCTGCGCGGCATGGGCCGCCAGGGAGCCGACTTCTGGCCGGTTGGGGGACTTGATATCGATGCAAAGGATATGGGAAGAACAAAGGTCAGAAGTAATGTACTCGTGGTCGGGCGTTATCCTGAAACAGCCTGGTATCAGCTCAGCGTTGTCATCTACATGCCCTTCTTTTTCGCGCCCGGCTCGGACGGCGCCATGCATACGGTCCGGAGCGAAATAGCACGGGAGAACCTGCAGGAGGTTGAGGCCCGTATCTTCCTGGAAAAGGCTTTGACCGATCCGGCCAAAAAGGCTAAGCTGGGAGAAGACCTTGCCGAACGTGCACAGGAACTCCTTGACACCCGCTTGCGTGTGGCCAGTGCTGCGGGCGATGCAGGAAATGAAAAAAATGACTGGAGGTGCACGCTGGCCTCTGATATTCCGGGCCTTTCGCGGCAGCTCTATGATATTGCTGCAGAAGCTGCAAAGAAGCTGAAATAATTTCAATACCTGAATCCATTATACAAAGTTTTTTATAAGGAATGTTAATGATGGCAGCACAATATTCAAGGAGATTTATCCTGTGTTATGCAGTGGCATTCATATTCATAATCCACGCTGGTGTCCAGGGGGCTGAACGGAACGATCCCCCGCCCTACGTGAAACCGGAACTCCCTGCTTTTCCCGGGGCCGAGGGATTCGGCAATATGGCAACCGGCGGCAGGGGCGGCCGCGTGATCAAGGTGACCACGCTCAAGCCGACCGGCCCGGGCAGCCTTGCAGAGGCATGCACTGCCAAGGGCCCGCGCATCGTGGTCTTTGATGTGAGCGGCGTGATCCGCACCAACGGCACCGGTTACAGCAGAAAGATCAGGATCCAGCATCCCGATATTACTATAGCGGGCCAGACCGCTCCCGGAGCAGGCATCACGCTGGAGGGATATCTCAGCAACCAGGGCATTAAAGGAAGCGGCAATATGATCGTACGATTCATACGGGTCCGGCCGCGCGCGCCCAAGGGCAACAACCGGACCCTGGAATTCAATGGTGAACAGGACAGGAATATTGTAGACCACGTATCGCTGAGTTGGGGTGCGGACGACACCTGCTCCATGTGCTCCAACACGAATGTGACAGCCCAGTGGGTGAATATCGAGGAATCGGATATCCATCTCGAGGGCGGGGATGAACCGCACAATTTCGGGGCCATGTTTGCGTGCTACGGACGCGGAAACGCAACAATGCACCACTGCCTGTTCGCGCATCATCACAGCAGAGCTCCGCTCACAGCTGCTGATCCTGTTGATTTCAGGAATAATGTGATATATGATGTGGCCAGCGGGTTTATCACGCATCCCTACAGAATGAACAGGCGTCAGAAAGGCAAGAAGTACGATGCCAACCAGGTTGGCAATTACTGCAAGGCAGGGGCTCCGGTCCTGGTCGGCGGAAGGCTCTATATGCCGCCGTATACCATGGCCACGCCCAAAGTGGGGCCCGTGAAGTCGGCTAATGTATACCGGAAGGGTAATTTTCATGACTGGAACGGCGGGTACATTAAGCTGGACAACAGAAGAAAATACTCTGAAGCAGACAATCCCCACAATACCCCTCCGGTCTCCCTTCACACGGCTGAAGAGGCGTATGAATGGATTCAGGCAATAGGCGGCTGCCTGCCGCGCGATGTAGTGGGCCGCCGAAATGTATACGAAATGCATACCCGGACCGGCGCATGGGGCCGGTTCGAGCCAAATGCCGGTCTCATGGAGGGCCTTACACCTGAAAAACCAAAACCTGATACTGATAATGACGGCATGCCGGATGAATGGGAAAAAGCGCACAAGCTTGACCCCAATGATCCGGGAGACAGCAATAAGACCGTGCCTGCGGGTGCGTCCCGCGGGGACCGTCATAAGGGATACACTTATATCGAGTATTACATCAACGAACTGGCGGACAACCTTGTTGCTCAAGCATACACCGAATACCGTCTGGCTGACGAGCCCGTCACAAAAGACTTCGGGCCTGCAGTAAAGACCCGGGACCCCTTCAAACCTGTGAATGAACTGGTTGCTGCTGTTGTTGAACAGAGTCATGAATGGGTCGCGAAAAACAAGGCCAAGGGAGGAAGAGGGGCGAGGTATGCGTATACCCGGACCAAGCGCGCCTTCTATGCTGTTGAAATGCTGAGCCGCATGGGGCCGGATGCCAAAGATGCGGCCAGGCCTATGATCCGGCGGATCGAAGAGATGTTTGACGATACACGCGCCGTTGTCTGGGCTGTTTACGGCCTGGGTGCGATCGGGCCTGCAGCAAAAGAAGCAGTACCGGTCCTGATTAAAGTGCTGGAAAAGGAATGGGGCGTGCCAAACAGCAAGTGGAAATACTGCCCAAGCGGATGGGCTGCCTGGGCCCTGGGCAGGATCGGACCGGACGCCAAAGCAGCCGTGCCTGCGCTTGGAAGGGCAATGTTCGGCAAGGACACCTGGGCAAGACCTCAGGCTGCCTGGGCCCTTTCGCAAATCGGAAAAGAAGCCGAAGGAGCCCTGGACGGACTTTCCAAAGCAATAACCAGGGGAAAGTATTCCATGCAGTGCCATGTGAGGGACAGCCTTGTCAATATAGGCGAGCCTGCAGTGCCTGTCCTGACCAAGGCCATTGAAACCGGAAAAACCGTTCCTGCTGCAGAGGCAGCCGGTATGCTTGGAAAAACGGCCGGGCCTGCCCTACCCGCTCTGATCAGTATGGCTGGTGCCTCTGACCCAAAGGCACGCGCAGCTGCACTTGAAGCGGTCTGCAGGATCAGTGCCGATGCCGAAGATGCAAAAAATGTCCTTGTCAAAGGGTTGAACGACACGGCCATGTGTGTACGTCACCGTACAGCAACGGCCCTGGGTGAAGCGGGAAAACACGCTGCTTCTTTTGCAGATGTCCTTGGTAAAGCACTCTCAGACAAAGCACCTGAAGTCATAGGCGCGGCAGCAAAGGCTCTCGGAAAAATCGGGCCGGACGGCACAGCACCCCTGATCAGAGGGTTGACCGAATCTGATGATCCCTGGACACGTACCGTATGCGCACGGGCCCTCGGACGCATAACACCTGTTGCCGGAAACGCGGTCACGCCTCTGGTCAAAGCCCTTAAAGATAAAAGCAGAGACGTGAGACGCGAGGCAGTGCTTGCGCTCGGACGCATGGGCGCTGCAGCTAAATCCGCAGCAGGAACGCTCAGGGAAGCGGCTGACGACAGTGACTATATCGTTGCATACGCAGCACAGGAAGCGCTGAAAAGAGTGAGTGGACCGATCAAATAGATTCCATTTATTTTTTTTGAAAGTATCTTATGCTTAAATCACTGACAGCATGTATATGCATACTAGGGGTAGCCACTGCATTCGGTGCCGGAAATAACGGACCAAAACTCCTTCCTGCGGATGCACCGAAGCTTGACAGCGATAAAATATTTTATGTAACGGGAAGCAGCAATACAGAGGCCAGGTTCGGGTGCCCTGACCTGCCCGCGTGGACAGGTGGAGAAAACCGCGTGCCTCCCCAGTGCGACAACGGCCAGAACGTGTTTTTCAGGGTATTCGAGATACTGAACGACCACGAGAACATGCGTTGGCGCAGGCTGCCTGATTCGGACTGGAAACGCGAAGGCGAGTGGAAGGAGATGCGGTTCGGTATCAAATGTTCACCCAACCGCAAGGCCATGCGCGTACTCTGGGTGTCGTATGATCCCAAGGCCGCGGCTGAGCTCAAGATCCCTGCAGGCTTTGAGAAGATCGACCTGATTTTTGGCGAATACCCTAACGGTGACACAATTAAGGTTCTGATTGACGGAAAGGCACCTTCCGAGAACGCGGTTGTGGACACGGTGCAGACCGGTCTGGTGCCCAGACCGCGTAAAGACGGAAAGCCGGGCAAATACACTGGCGTTGCCGATCTCCGCAAACGCTACAAACTCGATCCGGCAAAAGCTCATGTATTCTGTGTTGAAAAAGCAACTCCGAACCCGAAAAAACCGGTCGGACTTTGGGGTGCTGTTTACTGGCGCGGCAATTGCATCCAGGTCATACAGAGGGCTAAGAGCAGCTACAATGTAGGACAGCTACCGTCCAGGTGGGCTAAGCGGCGCTTTGCAGCGCACAAACCGGACTATGTGCTGTCGGAAGCCATCAATATCCGCAATTCAGTCACGGAAGGAGAGGGATCGGTCAAGGGTACTCTTTATCGTGGATTCAACTACCTGGTTGAGAAACAAAAAAAGCAGGGCTACAAGGTTATGGTTTTTACCACGCCGCAGGGAACAAGCAAGGCGTTCCGGGATCACTTCCGTAAAAGCTTTACAAAAAGGATGGAGGCCACGAAGAACGATGCTTCCCGCAAGTTCTGCCAAGACAGGATTAAAGCAGTCAGCGAGGAAAATGCTGCTGCCTGTCAGAAGTGGATCGCAGACTATTGCAAAACTGCCAACTGGCCTCTGATCGATGCCGGACCGTACGTGGACGCATGGATGAAGAAAAATCCATCTGCAACTTTTGTGCCGCATATTTTCAACGGCTGGCACCATCCCAAGTGGCATGGGGCGGCCCTGACCGGCCAGACCATCTATGACGGCATCACAAAGCACTGGCCCGAGCTGCCAATCAGATCCATGAACATGCCGCCGCCTCTGGATTATATGAAAAACTAAAAACTGAAAAACATGAATAGAACAAAACCCAGAATCCTTTCTTGCCTGATAATATTTTTCAGCACTGCTGCATATGCACAGCAACTGCCCCCTGATACTTTGCAAACCATGGGTACAGGGGGAGGCATCTGTACGATCCTGGAAGACGAGGACGCGGCAAAAGCCATTCAGCTTGCAGGAAAGAGTAAATACCTGTTCTACGTTCAGATGTCCAACCAGGCAAAGGCTGATGCCGCACGCAAGGCTGCCTGCAAGGCCGGTTTTCTGGGCACACGGATTTTTGTGGGAGAAGGTCCGCTTTCAAAGATCCAGCTTGCAGACAATATCACGGATTTCCTGGTGAGCAGTAAGGCTTCGCCGCAAGGGGAAATTCTCCGCGTGCTTCGGCCAGGCGGCAGGGCCTATGTGGCCGGCAAAGCCATACTCAAGCCCTTTCCCAAAGGCATGGATGACTGGAGGCATCCGGACCACGGTCCGGACAACAACCCTGTGTCCAAAGACCAGGTCGCACGCGCACCGTACTTGACGCAGTTCATGTCATGGCCCATGCACGCTCCCCTGCCCCAGGTGACGGTGGCCTCGGCCGGCCGGGTGTTCAAGCTCTATGGACATTTTGCGCCGCACGAGCGTGAAGAACACCTGCTGAACAGCCTGGTGGCGGTCAACGGGTGCAACGGGAGCATCCTGTGGAAGGAGAAGCTCGATCCGGACTTCAGGGTTCTCGGAAGCAACGTGATCGCTACGCCCGATGTTTTTTACATGGCGCACCACACCCTTCGCCTGCGCGATCCAGCCACGGGTCGGGTCATTCGGGAAATCAAGGTGCCTGAGAGGATCAAAGGCCAGGGGCCCAGGCCCAAGCCGCAGGAATGGAAATGGATCGCCCTGGAAGACGGGCACCTGCTTGCTCTTTTCGGGGATACGGGAAAGACGAATGCCCCTCCGATCCGAACACGGTATGGCGGATACGGATGGAGCTGGGGTTTTGTCCGAACGCTGTCGTGGACGCTTGAAACCGGCTGTACCTTTGCGGCCATGGATCCAAAGAACCATGCCATCCAGTGGCAGTATACCTCGGACAAACGTATTGACGCACGAGGCATTTCAGCAGGTTATGGGCGTGTGTATCTGCCTCAACCCAAGGAGAGCCGAGTTATCTGTCTTGATGCCAAGACCGGAAAAGAAATCTGGAACGTGACGCACGAGGTACTCAATATCCTCAAGCATCCGAACACGCTCAGGGGATTCAAATGGGGCATCGAATCCCACACCAAGTGCAGCAGCAAAGCCTTTTATCACCCGAACATCGTCCTGTCGGCAAAGGACGGATCCGTTCTTTGGAAACCTGAGAAGCAGATATTTCTGCGGCAGTCACTCTTAAGAGATGGCGTGCTGTATGTAGCCAATAAGCGGTTTGATCTTCTGACAGGAAAAAATCTGGGACATGGCCCGCCATCCGGCACGGGGCTTCTGACCTGCTCGCGACTGACCGGCAGCATTGACACCATCTTCGGCCGGTTTGGACAGCACCCGAACGGCACGCTCTGCTATGACCTTGCCGGCAAAGGCGACCGCGTGTTCTGGGACAAACGGCCGACCTGCAATGACGGCGTGATTACGTCGGACGGTTTGCTGTACTGGTGGCCCATGGTCTGCGACTGCAACCATTCCCTGTCCGGCACACTGTGCATGGGGTCTGCAGGATCATACGCATTCGATGTAAAGGCTTCGGACAAAACCAACCTGGAAGTCTTTTCTAGAACCGCATCTTCAGCCGCGGAAGCCCGGCCGAACGATTGGCCGGCGTATAAAGGCGGAAACAGCCGCAGCTGCGCAAATGATGTCACTGTCGGCACGAAGACAAGAAACCTGTGGACCTTCATTCCTGACAGTGAACGTGAATGGACCGCTCCTGTTGTTGTTGGTGAGACACTTTTTCTCGGTGGTACAGACGGCCGTATTGTAACCCTGAATGCAGAAACGGGAAAAACCAACTGGCATGCCTTTACAGGAAGCAGCATCCGGTTCCCACCCGCATTCTGGCAGGGCCGCCTGTTTGCTAGCTCCACAGATGGATGGGTCTATGCATTTGACGCCGTAAACGGTAAACGGCTTTGGCGTTTCCGGGCTGCACCCTTGGACCAGCGGATTCCGGTTTTCGGAAAACTGATTTCCCGCTGGCCGGTGAGCGGCGTGCTGGTCGAGGGCGGCACCGTCTACGCGGCTGCAGGAATCACTGCCAACGACGGTACGCAGGTCTATGCCCTGGACGCAGCGACCGGCAAGCTCAAATGGCAGAACAATCTGGCCGGTGGATTCAGCGCCAGGACATCGGATAAGGCCCGCATGCGTGTGAAGCGCAAACCCGGCGTCCGGGGAAGCCTTACTTACTGGGAGGGTAAACTGTACATGCCGTCCGGTCAAGCGGGTGTGGTCGCATTTGATGCAGCTACGGGCAAGGGGCCCGAACATGTGCGGCTGACGCCGTCAAGCGAGGTATCAATTGTGGATTCGCAGCCTTTTGGATTCGGTCCGGTATTTTATAGACTTCGCGGATACTGGGACTTTCCTATGCGCTATAAGGACATGGTCCTGGCCACAAGGGGACGCTGCACCATTATGGCAGACCGAATGCCGAAATTCAAGAATTTGATTCATGCGACCGGCTCCATACGGAGGGGAGCGACGCCGCCGGACAAACGACTGATCTGCCTGGATTGCACCAGCAAGGATCTCGCCATGCTCATGAAAAAAAATCAAAGCCGTTATATGCGGCGCGGCGGTGAAAGCCTGGTGGGCAGACGCGACGGTCGCCTTAAGTCGTTTCTCAAATGGCGCAAGGATATCAAGGACTGTCGTGCGATTGCGTTGGCAAAAAACGCAGTGCTTGCAGTCATTGATGGAGGCATTTTCTATGAAGATCCTGCCGACAAGGTCGTAATCGACAAAGCATGGCGCACACTGGCAAAGGATCGCGCCGAGGATCTGCCTGCTGGTTTCGCCAACCTGAAATTCAACGATTCGAAATGGGAAACCTTGGACATGAAGGAAGCCAGCTATAACTGGAAAGGCGACATTCATCTCTATCCATTCAAGCAGAAGTTTGCTGTATATCGCCGGCGTTTCACGGTCCCGGCCGAATGGAAAGGGCGTCAGGTACGTATCCATTTCGGGGACACGTCTATTGAGAAGGGACGCATACTGGTGCAGATCAACGGGCAGGAAGTGGAAAATGCCGACTTCAATAAAATTCGGAAGAAGGGATATGCATTGGATTTTAACATCACTGTCCACGTACGGTACGGTCGCGAGAACGTCGTGGCCGTCCGGCTGGAGCACAACGGTAGACGCAAGACGGGTCTCTTGGGCCCTGCGTATATCAAAGCAGTCGAGGTCAAAGCTAAGACAGCCGAGCAAAAGCCTCCATCTGAACTTATGGCCTTTGACATCAAGACCGGAAAAGAGCTCTGGACGCATCCGCTGCCCGAGAAGCCGATCCGAAACGGAATCGGCATCGACAGGAAAGGAAACATCATAGTTGTGCTATGGAACGGTAAGGTTCTATGTTTTGGCTTAAAATGAAAACACAAGGCATAGCCTCGGTATTATTCTTCAGAGAAAAAAGTGTCTTTCTCACCATCCCCAGGAACCTGACCTCCGGACGCTTCCGCCGCCTCACGGAACAGGTCCCAGCTCCTTGTCTGCCAGCCGCCGTAAAACTCGCCTGTCCGTGCAGCGTGTGAACCTCCGGGGAGCAGCCATGCAGCGCCGGTACGCCTGAGGAGAACTGGATTCGAAGGATTCTTTTTCTCGATCATGATCCGTGCTTCACACTCCTGAAGCCCTTCCCGCATAATTTCATACTGGACGCCTGCTTCAACGTTCTCTTCTCCGGGATACAGGATATACCTGACCGCAGGCGCGAACCATCCCATCTTGGCTTCAAGATAACTCAGCTTCTTTCTTCCCTCTCCCGGTTTCACCTTTATGAGGGAGCTGTCCCACAGATTTGTCATGAGCCTGGCATATCCGCGTGCTGTACTGGTTATTGAAAGTTCTCCCAATTCACGCATGTGCCAGAGCGGCGCATATGCGGCTATAGCTGTGATCTCGGACGCGGCACGCGGATAGAGAAGGTTTATCTGATCCTGGTTCCAGCCCATACGGCCTACCCCTCCCTTTGACCAGTCGGGCTCGGTGAACCAGCGTATATGCGAATCAAAATCCACACGCATTCTGCTCTTTTTGGGAAAGGGATTATTCCGGTTGCCCAGATGGCTGACACGCATCCAGCCTATCTCCGGAAGCACGGATATCAGGTCTTCAGCGAGTTTCCTGTGGGAAGGGGTAAGCCAGTCAAGAAAGAATCCCCAATGGATCGAGTCCGCGAGATTTTTTTCTTTTACGTGCGCGGCAAAAGCCTGTGCAAAAGGAAGAAACTTGTTCCGAAATCCTTCTGTCCCGGGCAGATCGAGCTCAACCGCTTTCTTTTTACCCTGTTCAAGGATCGTTACTTTGAGTTTCTTCTGTGCTTTCTCTAAGCCGAACGCAGGGTGCACATGGGCTGCAATCGCAAGAGGTTTGCCGTAATATTTCCGGGCAAGCCCGAGATACCGGTCCAGGACCATCCAGTCGTAGCTATAACCCTCATCCTGTTTTACCCACGCAACCATTGATTCATCATTTCCCATCTCTGTATCGGTTATAAGCGGAACCTGGACCGCATTGTTTCCAAGGGCTCCCAGCAATGCAAAGCATTCCTCTGTTTTTTTCCAGTGCGCTTCTTCCCACAGTTCCAGACCGTATACATCAGAGACCGCGTAGGGAGTCATTTCAAGGGCTGTGAATGTATGCCATGATTGCGGCGGAGACAGCCTGAGATCAAATACCATTAGGCGAACATCGAGGCTGTGCTTCCCTGCTGATCTCCCCTCGATCGATACTGTCCCTCTGTAAAGCCCCTGTTTCGCATTATCAGGTACGGCAACCCTGATCCATATGTTCTGACACATGTTCCCGGGCACGGTTTCCGGGGGAGCGGCGGAAAGCCGGTCTATTATACAGATCTCCTCTTTCGCCTTCCTGATCTTTGCCTCTTTTTCATGCCTGTTCAGACCTGCTGTGTCAGCGTGCCTCTCCACCGCCGTGTGTATCATGTATCGTGCCCATGTTTTTTTCCCTCCGTAGCTTTTCTGCACGTTCGAAAGCGTCTGAGGAACACCGTATAGAATTGTGATATTGTCCGGCTGTATTAGGGAATCACCAGGCCCCTGTAAGGCTGTAACAGACGCCTTCAGCCCCTGGACCGCGGCATCGCCCGTCCGAAGTACAGCCTGGCCTGAAAACATACCTCCCCGCACCCCTACTATCCGTACTGCACTGCTCTTCACATCAGGCTCGGGAAAATCAACATTAAACAGCTGCCTGTGTATATCCTCCGCCCACACCCGGATCCCCTGGCTCGGTGCAACAGGCAGTGCAGAACCCGAAGGATCTGCCGACATCTTCAGATCGCGTATCTTGAGGAGTTCCCACGTCCGCGCCTGCAGGGGGCAGTGGCTGAAGCCCCATCTCAGGGCAGTTTTGCTGATTCCCGCCTCCCACAGGTCAACAGCAAGCAGATTGACACCTTTTTTCAGGCTCTTTAGAGGTATCTCTATATCAAGCGTCCTTCTGCGCCGCTTAAGAATCGTTGCCATTAATGGTCTGGAGTCGGTGAAGGCTTTATTATTCTCGTATACCTCAGCGTATGTTTTCCAGCATCCCTTATGACACAATTTCTGCTTTCTTCCCTCTTTCATTTCCTCTTTGTCAGCGGGACCGTACGCACTCTCCGGATACCCCTGTCCGAACGCAGTGCTGTCGAGCCTGCCTTCGGGAAGATGCTGCCGCGCGATCTCGTTTCCGTTCACAAAGACCCTTATCCCTCCCCTGTACCGTATATACAGCTTCAGAGACTTGACAGAGGACGGGTCAGGCACAATGAACCGTGTCCTTCCAGACCACCGTCTGAATTCATATGGCAGGCCCCATAAGCTGAACCGTCCCGTACCCTGGGGATTCCGGTCAACCGGCCAGGAGGAATCACTGAATTCAGGCTTCTCCCAGCCTTCAGGTGGACCCTGTGTGATAACCGGCCTTGCCTTTTTACCGATATGCCAGCCTCGGGACGTGAGCAGAGCCGTTATTTTTCTTCCCCGTCTGTCCACATACGGCTCCTCCAGTTCTGCAGGACGGGCCGTAAGCCAGTAACGCCAGTAACTGTTCAGTGAAATAACGGTTTCCGATCCGGAGTCCCCCTTTTTTTCCGCACCTACGATATGCTGCGCGCTTTCCTCTGCTGCAACCATGGCAGCGCAGCTGAATATCCGTAGAATAATTATCAGCAATAAACCGGCTATCACAGCTTCAGATCTCATTGTTTTCGCCCTTATCAGCATACTTGAACCTTCCGCATGAAAATCCATGTTGTAAGAGTCCTATTTTTTCAACGGAGAAAATCTTTTTCCTTCGGGGTCAGCCTTACATTCGGATCCCTGACCAGAGAGTCAAGGGCCAGTGCGCGGCGACCACATGCCTGAGATTCACTGGCATATCCCCTTCTGCGGAGGCCCCGGCTCAGGAATGCCCAATACCGCGGATTATACGGATAGAACTCTGTGCTCTTTCTGTAGTATCGGACAGCATGCTTCAGTTCTCCCCGCTCTTCATGCATGCGGGCGAGATGAAACCAGTCAGAAGCCTTTACTCTGTGCAGACGGGCAAGCTCGAGCTGTATATCAGACATTCTCACTGCGTATTCCGGCCCCAGTCTGCGGCATATCTCCACTTCGAGCACATAGAAGCTGTCATGGCGCGGGAATATTCTCCTGCCCTTTCCGCAAAGTTCAAGAGCTGTTTCCAGATGCTCGGGGTTGCTGCCCATGATGTGCCGTATCTCAGCCTCCTGAGTGCGGCATTCAGCATTCCTAAGCCCCCAGAAAGCATACATGCAGCATACCGCAGGTATGCATATCAGAACAACAACAATACCCGTCCTCCCGGTGATCCTTATCCCCGGCGTGCCGGACGCTGCAACAGACGCAATCGCGCCGAACAGAAGGAACACGGCAGGCACTGCCATGTCAAAATCAATGCATGAATGGAGCAGAAGAAAAAACAAACTCGCGTACAGACCGTTCCTCACAAGACGGAATGACGAAAAATCAAAATGCTCTGCACTCCGCAACAGAGGAATACTGATTACGAACACTGCTATCACAGCACAGACCGTATATGATGAACATTCCTTCCATGCCCCGAAAACACATGTCAGAAGGATTGCTGAAAATACTGCCGATATTCCATACAGCACCCAGGCGCTGCACATCCGGCCTGAGCAGGGGATAATATCTTCTTCATCCTCCTTCTTTTTCCCGGAAATAAAGATCAGGCTCATGCTGGCACAGAACACTAAAAGCGTCAGTATTCCCGTCTCAGACCAGTACCTGAGATATATATTATGGGGATTCTGTACCTCTGTCGCATACAGAGGCTTATACTGCGTATAATACGCGCCGAAATTGCCCGGCCCGATCCCTGCAAAAGGATGATCCCTGATAATTCCGCAGGCCCCCTCCCAGTATCCCTTTCGGACGGTATACGATGCGTCAAAGATCGACGTGCACTGGAACAGGACGGCACATACGGCTGTTGCAAGGACCAGCAAAGCAACCTTCCTCCGCTTAGATACGGAAGAATGGATGCAGAAAAGAAATACCAAAGCAGCTCCGGCCGCAGCCCAGGCCCCTTTGGCTTTGGATAAAAAAAGGCCCGTGCCGCATACAACCGCGCACGTGCCGGCTGCGCAACAGAGCAGGACCATACCGCCCCCTCGGCGGGTCCGGGAGAACCATTCCCCGAAACATGCCAAAGCCAGGATGCTCAAAGCACCCATCAGGCCTCCGTATGTGTTGGGATGGAAAAACGTGGCAAATACCTCCCTGGAACTGACACGCGCCTCGTACGCCTGTGCCAGAGCAGGAGAAAGCCCGGTCAGCAGCTCAGCCTTCCGCCCCTGGAACAGGATTGAAAGATTATCAAACTGATATACCGCCTGGTCAATGCCGTATATCCCGAGAACAGCCCCTCCTGTCAGCACCACAGCAAGTATCAGCCACTTATACCGATCAGCCGTTACTATTCGGCATAACACAAGTATAAAACCGGAAGTGATCATATACCACTGGATCTGCTCCCTGGCACTGAAAGTGACCCCTTTCCTCAATCCGGCTGCATAGGCCATTCCTGAAAATATGATCAGGCTGAATACAAAAGCGGGGATTCTCACTGAATATGATGTTGATCTCAACCCCCATAACATAAGAAAAAAGACGATACAGCTTATTGCAGCGAGCCGGACGAATGAATGCGCAGCACCGCGGCCCCAGGGGTCTGTAATAAAAAAGGAGAGGATAAGAGTAGAACACCCGATTACACAGACAAGGAGCAGCAATACCCCTGAAATTCTTTCTTTTGCACTCTGTTCCATAGAGTAAACCTAAGGTTTGTTTCTATTTCCCGCGAAAAAAAACTTATCCATTGTCGCGTTTTCCCCCGGCCCGTTCCAGAAGCACAATGATGCTGAATACGCATACAGCCTGGATAAGGGGGAGGAACGATTCAGCAGCAGTGAGCCTGATGAGGTAAAACGATGACAAACCTACTCCGGCCACTACAAGATAGATGGTGAAGAGAACGGTCTTTTTTTCCATGCCCAGCCTGAGCAGACGGTGGGAGAAGTGGTTCCTGTCCCCTTTTAGCAGAGGCTTGCCCCTGAAAATCCTGATAGTCATTACTGAAACCGTATCAAAGATCGGAAGAGAGCATATGATAATCGGGACCAGAAGCGGCATGATCCGATTGGGTACATCCGGGGCGGAAAACGTTGATACTACGGCCCCCATGCTAATAAGGAATCCCAAAAACAGGCTCCCGCAGTCCCCGAGGAACAGGGAGGCGGGAGGAAAGTTAAAAACCAGAAAACCGAGCGAGCATCCCGCGATGATCAGAAAATAGCCGGCAACAAAAAGCTGCCCTGTTTGCAGGCCGAACATTGCGAACAGAAGCGATACGATAAAGGCGACTCCAGTGCTCAATCCGTCCATATTGTCCAGAAAGTTGAATGAATTGGAAATCCCCGCGATCCAGAACACTGTAATGACCAGGCTCACGGGCCATAAGGGGATATGAGCAGTGATCCTGAATCCCGCCCACCACATCAGTGCCCCGATCCCAAGCTGGATCAGGAGCTTATATATCTCTCTGACCGGCCGCATGTCATCAATAAACCCCATAAGCCCCAGCACTGCACCGCCTCCGCCGATCATATACAGGCTGAGCATCTTTTGCCTCAATCCCTGAAGATGGATCCGGATCTCAGCGGGGAACCATGACTGCGGAACACAAGTGGACACCAGGGAAAGTCCGGCGCAGACAATGAAGAAGGAGGAAATAACAGCCAATCCGCCTCCATAGGGAACAGGCTGTTCGTGTTGTTTTCTCTGAATATCGGGCACATCAACATACCCGTACCTAACGGCCAGAAAACGGAATACAGGACAGAGAAGCATGCACAGAATGAACGACACTGTAAATACGGGGATAAATACCAGAATCATAATGACACCAATCCTGTAAAATACATAATACCGACCTGGATACAGCCGATCACAAATCCGAGCACCCCTCCCAGGATCTCGATATGCCTGAGTTCCCTTCCAGCGATCCGTTTTACGATATCCTCGAGGCGCCCTATATCATAATCCGATATTTTTTCATACACCATTTCCTTTACATCCACAGCATTCCCCGCCTGTTCAGCGATCTCTCTGCCCAGGGCGAGTGAATACTGTTCGATCTCCTGTTTGAACAGAATTTTCACTTTTGAAAGGATGCCCTCCGAAATAAATGACCCCAGAAGCGGGATGCCGTCAAGGATTTTGGGAAGATCTGTATCAATGATATGATCGATAAAATTTTCAATATCCTTGTCCAGGTCTATCCTTTCAAGGCTTTTCAGAATATCCTCGGATGAAAAAAATTCCTCTTCAATCGTTTCGGAAACCTGTAAAGCTATCTCTTCCTGCCTTCTGGGAAGGAGGCCCTGAACCCTGATACCCATACATGAAACAGCTTTTCTCGGACGGAATATCATCCGTATAGCAAGAAAATTCGTAAACCATCCGATCAGAGCGCTTAATACGGGCAGCAAGCCGAGAATTATATAATCCATACAGTCCTTTACGTAAGCTTTTCCCTGAGCATATCCGCAATGAAATCGGGGACAAACCTTTCGACAGGCCCTCCCAGGGAGGCGACTTCCTTGGTGAGGCTCGAGCTGAAGAAGGAATACCGCTGATCGGTCATAACGAACAGTGTCTCTATATCTCTGGCCATCTCCCTGTTCGTAAGGGCCATTTTGAATTCGTATTCAAAATCCGATACTGTGCGGATGCCTCTGAGTATCACATTCGTATCTTTGCTCTGCACAAAATCAATGATCATACCCTCGAAGATCTCGACCTCGACATTCGGCACATCCCGGGTTGCTTCAGTCATGATGCTCCTGCGTTCATCAGGGCTGAACAGATACTGCTTGGCGTCATTCACGGCAACCGCGATAATAAGGGTGTCAAATATCTGGCTTCCTCTTTTCACCACATCGAGATGGCCGTATGTGGGAGGATCGAAACTGCCTGGATAAACAGCGGTGTTCATCTGTGATTCCTTTAATATCTGTTGAAAAACATATAATCGTCCAGTCCGTCGGCCGCGGTCATACTCCCCTGCCGCACAGAAATATTATTCGTCTCATCTCTGAGAAGGCGTATTTTTACCCCTACGGTCCTTTCGTCGATACGCCTGTCATACACGCTGGTAAACGTGCATTCCCACATATGGAACACACGGGTTACAAACCACCGCCACTCGGAATATTCCTCAACCTCAGCATCGTACCGCAGGTATCCTCCCATACTCCATTTTTCATTGGCTAGAACATCCATACCAAGGATCTGGTTTCTGGCGTCTCCGGCCCGGTAGTCCTCAGCGTGGAGAGCGAGCCGGGTCGAATATTTCCATCTGATCCCCGTGAACAGCTCCTCGAAATGCATGTCCCCCGCATCAAACACCCCCGAACTGTATACTCCCAGCCGCGGAACAGGAACCAGCGACCATTCAAATCCGATATCCCCCCATTGTTCACCTTCGTTATTCAGCAGAGCAAGATCCTCATCACTGTAATACCTGAAAAAAGCATCCATATGGAATATATTCCTGTACTTTTTTTTTGAAAACAGATCCACTGATGTGGTAAATCCGGCCTGCAGATACGAATCTTCCCTGAGATCGTCATACATATCGAGCTGCTCGACCGCAGAATTCAGTATAGTCGGTTCATATCCCTTATACGCAGAAATATAGGGCTCAAAAATGTGTCTGACTCCTGAAGGATCCTCTGAGTGCCCGGACCGGAAGAAATCACCGACAACGGTGGTGCCTAGCCGGATCTCATGACTCATCTGGGTTCGTGCGCGGTGGTCTACCGGTTCAAGATACTCGTCGTACCAGGCCCATACGCCGGACAGGGCTGCATCACAGAATAACGGCCCCAGTTCGGTCCTGAAGCTGCAGGTCAGTCTTGAATCGATCCTCTCACGCTCCAGGTCTGTATAACCCGAATCCTCAGCCTGTATGCTGTAATCGATACCGTCCCGTGCGCTGAAGGTCTCGAACGTGATATACATGCGGTCGCCGATACTGTACGGACCTATTCCCATAAGAAGGGCCGGGGACCGGAATGATACCGTCTGAAAATCATCTATCTGTCCCGAATAGAGAAGATTGAGCTCGCCTTCTGGAAAAAGCTGCCTGCAGTGGATATACGGTGTGTATTCACGCTGATTCGCGTATTCGGAATTAAAAAAATCATAGGCAAGTATCCTGTCTGAATAGGAATATACATCCGCTTTGATGACCATATCTGCCGAATCCAATTTCTGATAATGCTTCCACACATACCGATCCCTGTGAATGCTATCCGTCTTTTGATCGTTTATCGCATAATAGTGAAAATATCCAGACATGTTCTTATGGTCTTTGTATTCAAGGTCCCCGCCCAGGCCGGTTCCCCGTTCTTCGGTAATATCTATCCGCAACAGAAGATTAATGACATCATTAGAATATATCTTCCATTTTGTCTTGAGATAATCACCGAGAACCGTGCTGTTGCCCAGATCGAAATCCTGAGGCAGCCAGTCATGTTCAAGATCATGCCTGAAATACGGATAATAGAACACCGGCACCTTTCCGAAACAAAGGACCATATGCTTCCCGGTCAGAAGCTTTCCCGGCTTTATGACAACTGAACTGCATTTCAACCTGTAATGGGGTTCCTTGAATGAACATGTCGTAAACCAGGCCGATTTCGCTGTAAATGTCGATCTGTCCTCTCGCACGAGCTTATCCGCATATACTACCCACTCTACTGTCGAGCCTTTTTTCTTAAGCCCCTGGATAACACGAGCATGCTCCATCACACCCTGATGCGTTTTAAAACTGTAGTATATCTTGTCTGCCGTTATCCGAAGGTCCCCGTCCGTAAGCAGGACGTTCCCTTCCGCGTATACCTCCTCCTCCTTCAAATACGCGACCAAGGACTCACAGGAGAGGGATACATTTCCCCTACGTGCCTGCATGCCTCCTCCCTGAACGATTACCTCCTGCTTCAGGTCATAGATGAACGCGTCCTTGTCCTGAGCGGCACCTGTACTTTTAATCACCAGCCTCTCCTGCTTGCTCCCCTGCGAAGCATCATCTGCATAACTGAGAAACCCCTGTATGCACAGCAAACCGCATAACAGCACTGCATAGCGGATAGGTCTGTGAATGTCACGCTGTAATATATGGTGTTTCCGTATTTTCATGTTAGAATAATATACCATCTCACCAGGATCAGTACGATTAAAACGCACTCTGTCCTCAGCGAATGGGCTTCACTTTTTAGTGACTGTATATAGTCCGGGTTTTGAACAGCTGCACCTTTATACGGTCTCAGAAGGGGCAGGATCCGCGGCACGCTCTGCTTGTATACCGCATACTGTTCTCCCAGATCCCGTAAAAGGGCCTTTTCTTCCGCTCTAATAATCATATAGTATTCGATCCAGAAAATAATAAAACAGGCTGCCGTGTACCAGGGAAATCCCGACCATGACATAATCATCATTCCCGTCAGTATCAGAAAATTCCCGATATACAGAGGGTTGCGCACATACGCATACGGCCCGCTTGAAAAAAGACGGGACGCACCAACATTCCGGGTTCTGGTCGAAGGCGATGAATGGGCAACAGCAGCGATCCGCGCCCATTCGCCAAGCACAATACAGGCCAAACCTGAAATAATGATTCCGCTGAGGGAGGCTGTATGTGACGGACCAGGTCTCCAGAGTGAAAATCTGTACGGCATACAAAGCATGCCCAGGGCAAAAGGCACGGGAATATATCCGCGGGCTCTGAAACAAAATTCTCCTAAATCCATCGCAATCCGGGCTAACCTCTGCTCAGCTCATCCCGTAGAGCCCCACCGAGCGTTTTCAGGCGGTACGGTTTTGAAAGACATGTCCGTATGCCGAGATCATGCGCCTCCTGAACCTCTTCCGTTTCATTCATTCCGCTCCCAATAACCGCTTTCTGGTTTGGATGGATCTTTCTGATCTCCCTGAACGTGTCAAGCCCGCTCATGCCCGGGTTCATAAACATGTCTATTATCAGGAGGTCGGCAGTATTGTTCTTCATAAACTCCACAGCCTGCTCACCGCTCTCAGCAGTCTCGGGCGAATATCCGAGCTGGGAAAGCATCAAGGAAAGAAGCTCCCTCTGTTCCGGAAGGTCATCAACGACCAGAATGGTCTCACCGTTTCCCTTCAGCTGTTCAAGCTCCTGTTCACTCTCATGACCGCCTGCCCCTTTTTCTTTGTGGGTGACCGGGAAATAGAGGCTGAACCGGGTGCCGGCCTCATCACCGGATTCAACATCTATAAACCCGTTATGGTCCTTGACCGTGCCCCATACAACAGCCATTCCGAGGCCCGTGCCGCTCCTTTCCATCACTTTTGTCGTAAAAAAGGGCTCAAAAATCCTTTCCATGTTCTCTGAGGATATCCCCTCACCTTCATCAGAGACCGTAATAACGGCATACTTGCCGGCAGGGATCTCTTCATATCCCCTGATCTGTTCGTCCACTGTCACGCCTGAAGTGGACACGGAGATCGTCCCCCCTCCTTTCATGGCCTCTATAGCATTGATGACAAGGTTCATCACTGTTTTGCGGATATTCAATGGAGAGCCTACAATATTTGAAAGCTTCCTTTCATACATGATATTCCACTGAATTTCATGGTGCTGCCCTTTAATATCAAGGTATTCAGGACTTTCAAGATAATCTCTGATAACGTCATTGATATTGAGGACCTCAGTCGCTGTTACGCCCCTGCGCGCAAGCGCGAGAAGGTCCTGTACAATAGACACGGCTTTTTCTCCAGATCTCTGGATCATGATGACATGCTCCCTGAGAGGGTCGCCCTCAGGAAGATCCGTCAGTATGACATCAGGATAGCTCACAAGACCCCACAGGATATTGTTCAGGTCATGGGCAACACCGCTGGCAAGTGCTCCGAGAGCTTCCATTTTCCGGGCCCTGTGAAGACGCGCTTCAAGTTCTCTCCGCTCCTGCTCGCCCTGCTTGCGCCTTGAAATATCATGCACGATCCCCTCAATAATGCCATTATCATCATCAATGACCCGGGCACTGATCTCGACATCAATCAGACTCCCGTCCCTGCGCTGGAGCCTGCTGTCAAATCTGACCATATGTGTTGTCTGTATCTGCTCCAGGGCCTGTCTGCTCGTTTCCAACTCCTCTTCCGGATGAAGCTCGAACACCCGCATATCCATCAATTCATCGTATGTATAACCGAGCATTGTGCAGGCACTCCGGTTTACATCTGTTATGGTTCCGTCCAGACAGGAAATGAATATCGCATCATTCGAGTGTTCGAACAGCCGTCTGTATTTCTGTTCACTCTCTTTGAGGGCCTCGTCCGCTTTTTTATGCTCTGTAACATCTCTGATCATCCCTTCAATTCCCGAAACATTCCCTTCATTATCATACAGAAAATGGGAATTTGTTTCGACATATACAGGGAAGCCGTTTCTGTGCCTGAGTATTACTTCATAATTCTTTACCTGCCCTGTCTTGCGCAGCTCAGCAACAAAGGTTTCCCTGTCTTCAGGATTATAATAAAATGTGTCAGCGATATTTTTACCGATCAGTTCCTCAGCAGTGCTGTATCCGAGCAGGTCTTTTCCCGATGGGCTGACCAGCACAACATTCCCATCCATGTCACTCCTGTAATACACGTCCGTTATATTTTCAAAAATACTCCGGTATTTATCCTCGCTTTCCTGAAGCTGCTTCTCCATTCTTCGTTCGGAGGTGATATCTCTCACAGTCCCGAAAAAACCTTTGGTTTTCCCGCCTTCTTTCAATGGAAGTGAGATCACTTCAATGTCTTTCATTGTACCGTCTTTCGCCCTGAACGTATAGTATGTACGTGAAGGCCTTGATCCGGCTTCTTTCCTTTCAAGGTCATTATCAACTTTCTTCTTTTCCTCATCCTCAAGGAATGTACCGAACTTGGCGCCGATAAGTTCCTGTTCTGAATATCCTGACATTCTGCAGATATTCTCGTTTGCACAGGTTATTTTCCCGTCAATATCATGCTCAAAATATCCGTATAGCGTATTTGTAACAAAATATTTGAAACGATCATCCCCAGGAACGGATCTGCTCATGATATATTCCTATAAAGCCTATAGAGTCTTGCTTCAGGAGGGAAAATAGTATATTGTATGGATTGACACCCGTTTTCAAGGGAAATTTTCTAAAAGGCGGGATTTATTTATTCTGTGAATTCGGGTTTTACCTCGAATACATTCTGCGTTTCAGCCTGCCGATCATCTCCCGGGGTGCCGCGTTCTCTCCCACAATCGTCCAGAGGGTTTTGCCGGAAGCACTGCTCTGTAATACTACCGTATACACGGTATACACGGTATTACCCTGTTTTACCGCAGCAGTCCCGAAAACAACTCCATCAATCCCCTTTGCTGCTGCTCCAGTGAGAATATCCTTTCTCAGCTTTTGACCCAGGCCTGCTGACCCGGCTTTAAATTCACGGTCAGGCTGATCCAAATCCTTTACTGTGTAATTCAGGTCCCCGAGCAGGGAAGCAAACAACGCGCCGATATTCCTGCCGTTCAGCTGTGATTCCGAAGAGGATGTATCAAAAGGGATTACTGCAACAGTTTCAGCCTTTTCGGAAAGCATGCCGCGCGCACAGGAAACAACAATTTTTTTCGGCCTCTTAGATGGGCTCCCAGCACAGGATACCATACACGTCAGCAATCCGGCAACAGCGAATAATGTGAATAGTTTCATATGCATGATAGGCTCTATTATTCCGACAGGAAGCCGACGGGATTACCCGTCACTGCCGCTTTCCCCGTCCTGTTCTTTGTCCCCTGTCTGCCTCAGCCGTCCCGATTCTGTCTTGTATATTACCTGGGACCCGCTGCTCGATTTCAGCTTCTCATCAAGGAACTCGTGCATCTTCTGCATATCCTCCCACTGAAGAAGGGGCTTGGGAAGCGTTGCGATGTTGAGTTTCTTCATATATCTGCGCAGCTCAATACGTGAACTTCTGAGCGTTTCAAGATAATACGAAATGGACTCTGTCTCGATCGTATTTATATTTGAATATACCCATTTTATCCTCCTGTATGCGTCCGAAAGGAACGCGATCTGATATATCTTGAAAAAAGGACGCCCTAGGAAAAGAAGTGTATTCATATGTCCGGCGATCTTGACAGCATATGTATCAAAGAAATCAAAAACTTCGGGAATACTCGGATTGAACCGTATGTTAATTTCACCGGCATTTTCTTTGAAGTTCAGCAGAAGGCCGTAATCAAAATCATCACCGAGCTTCTTCTGGTCCGCTAGAAGATACAGGTCAGCGTCATCAGGCATCCCGACATCAAGAGGAAGCACGCCGTAATCCCTGAATTTGTTGAATTTGTTCTTTTCATGCCTTGCCATATCGAGATAGAATTCAAGGCATTCCTTTAACGACGAGCTGTGTTTCCTGATCCCTGTAATGATATCCCGGAATTCCTTCCATTCAATATGTTCCGCGTCAAGGGCATCTGCCGGTTTCTGAACTGTGTCAATGTAAAACGCATAATCGCCGTACAGCGTTTTCTGAAGAAGGCTCCGCACCTCCTCCACTATGAGTTCGGGATGTGTGTCGGACATGTACTCCTTGGAATGGGAGGTCGGCTCCTTCGAAAGAAGATTGACCAGAGAGGTCAAAAAAATACAGTTTTCATTCCTCCACTCGTACATCTGGTCAAAGTATTCCTGGGGAATTGCCCCCCCCTGCAGAAGAGCAGTAAAGTCCTTTGTGCTCTCCCGTGAATCAACAGCATTCAGGAATTCCCGAACTAGAGTGCTGAGCGAATGGTACAGGGTATCATCACTGCCCTCCTCCTCATCGGAAAGCCGGGATATAGGTTCAGCACGATAGGATGTAGTGAACAGTGAAAATACCGCAAACACCAGCACCGCGACCAATATTCCCGCTCCTGCAGGAACGATCCATGGAAAAGATTCACACACCCTGATAAGGCCCGGCGAGGATCCCAGGGCCCCGCACACAGCGTCCAGCAGTTTTTTTTCAAGGGGAGTCCAGGAAACGGCACATCCGGAAGCAATACCTGCTGCAAGGGCTGAAATTATTCTTGTTCTCAGATCCATATGCAAGCTCCGTTAAAACAGACGTTCTGCAGATGTGGCATTTTCTGTATATATTATTACTCATAATACGATTAATATCAAGTTATTTTTTTTTATAACCTTAAAATATTTTTTTTCTTGATTTCCAGCCTGCCCGGGTTACAATATTTCTATGCAAATACGATACAGTATCCCGATCTCCTTCTGATCCTCAGAAAGGAACATGTATGAAAAAACGTTACGTGCTCTGTGCAGCAGCCTGTGCAGTACTGCTTCTCTGTTCTTCTATGCTGCACGGCGAACTGAAGCACACTGCCGAGGATCTGGCTAAAAAAGCGGAAGAACATATGAATGCCGCTGAAACAGCAGAGGCCGGCCCCCAGCGCGATGTACAATTCCAGAAAGCGCGTGTTCTTCTCGAAAAAGCAGCAGGCCTTTACAGCGCGTATATTAATGAGCATCCTGCCGAAGCAGGGATCCTCAGCTCGAAGCTCGCTGAGATCAATGCCAAGATCCTCTGGTGCAATAAACTCACATCAAATGGTTTTAACGCTTCCGCAGTTCCCAACGCTGCACAAATTATGGGAAAAACCCTTCCCGACCTGCCCAGTGATTCCTGGTCCCTTTCGACAATCACGTCCGAATATATAAAAAACCTGCCCGGAGACACCCAAAGGACCAGAAATGAAGGGAACGTTATCGCATTTCTTCACACCATTTCCTCGTATGTAAAAAGAAGAATGTTCATGGCGGCGAAATTTCTGTGCATGAAACGCCTTCACGAACCCCATACCGGTATTCCTGTACGTCTTATCAAACAGGTCCTCACTGAACTCGGATATATTGACTGTTTGATGCAGGACGTTTACAGCAGGGCTTTGGAGCTCAAGGGAAAACGGCTTACAGACGCAAAAACCATATCCCACCAGAAGCTGCACGGCATGATAAAACGGTTCAACAGAGGGATTCTTTATATTAATGTCGATACAGGCGAAGATGATACGGCCTGTGCCGCGGGAATACCTCTTGTAAAAATGGACAATGAATTCCTTGTACAGAACGTGAAACATAAGACAAAAATGGTGATGGCAGGGATTGCGGCCCTCTATCTGCTCGAAGGCGATACCGGAACAACGGAAAACGTTACCAGGAGAATGGTTACTCTTACGGGAAACCCCGAGGACATCGGGCCTCTCCTGCTGAGGATACAGGCTCTCCGTGCCATTCAACAGAAAGAGCAGGCCCATGAGAATGAGCTTGACGCCCGTCGATATATCGAAAACAAATGCGCACTCGCTGCTTCATGCTTTAAACAGGGAAGATTTGACAGAACCCTAACATATATTTCATATATCCTCCGCAGAAGCGGGGGCAAGGAGGAATTCATCAAGCCCTGTTCCCAGCAGTGCGAAGAGCTGTGCGGTATGTCCCTTGCGAAGCTCACGAAAGCGGCTATTGAGAGCTGCAGTGTGTGCAAGGGGGCCCGCAAAATGGCATGTCCTACATGCCTTGGGAAAGGCGTGATCGGATGGCTTGCCGGAAAAGAACGGACCTGCCCCACATGCGGAGGAGAGAAAGAGGTTGAATGTACGCACTGCAAGCACAGGCTGGAATCTGAAAAAAATAAAAAAATGCACACTCAGCTGTGTGAAATACTGGGAGAAACCGAGGAGGAACAGCAGGAGGAACCCGAGTCTGATGTGGACAGGTGAGTCATTGTAAATTGAAAATTTAGCATTTTTAAATTATCATTTCAAACCAAATCAAAAATCAAAAAAAAGACAAGACAAAAAATAATGGACAGGATCACAGGATCAACAGGATTTTTTTAATGTATTTGGGATGTGTTATTCGCCGGTTTTCCTGTTTGGGAAACCGGTTTTATCTCTATCTCAAGTGTCCTGAATTCAGGATGGGCTTTTTTCCCCCGCACTGAAACGGACCCGATACCCCTGCTCCATTTCTCCGCTCTGTTCACCCGGTCTATCGCCCTTGCAAAGGAAGCCTCCCCCATTCTGCGCTTGCGCGAAGGATCGTTAAGTGATCTGGCGATAAACGTAAAAATACCCTGCATTCCTGGATCCGTTATCCTTATATAATACCCTTCAGGAACCGGTTCTGCTGCTTTCCCGAGATGGGCGAGTACATGCTTGAGCTCCCTCTGGTCGGTTGCAGCAAGAATCCGGTTACCGAGTTTGCAGAATCCGGGGATAAAATTTGGAACTGCCAGGGGTGTGATCTTGATATAATGGACAGGTGTTCCGTTGTATTCCGTGGCACGCAGCGCATACACGACACTCTGCACTTTTGCCCTGCGCACCCGTTCCTGATTGAGAGCCTGTGCCTTCTGTATGAATTGATGAAAAAGTCTGACAAGGTTTTCCTCCGGAATATCCCTTGCTGTTTCAAAGCACAGAACACCCGAAGGCCCCAAACCTTTTTTTCCGCTTTTGAAACCGTACAGGAAAACAGCCGGCTTCATGCTGCTGATCACAGGATCCAGCACCTCAGAAGTAAGGGTTGCTACAAATGAACTGTACTGAATTTCCTTCTGCTGCACCCTGCGGCAGAAATCGAGCCATATTGTATTAATATCGCACGGGAAGGATGCTGCAATGAACGCCCGGCCGTATTCGGGAAGCCGGAGCGAATCCGCGGGGTCTCCCGACAATCCTTTCAGCCTGAGCGCGGATGTTATCTTTTTGGAGGATATGCTGAAAACGCCGCCGCATGCTGAAAGATCCTTAAGTACACTGCCCAGCGGGGTGTTCTCCAACAGACTGTCACAGGAAAAATAGACTGCGGAAGACCCCGCAGGTGCGGAAGTAATCTCTCTGAACTTTTTATCCAATGCCAGAGGAGCTGCAACCGGACGCCTGTTTAAAAGCTCAGCAGACTTCTCCGCTATCTCCCTGCTCGGAGTCAGTGTGCAGATATTCCATCGTGTATTAAGATACAATTCTGTATTGTTAAAGTTAAGTACAGTGACACTGTTCCCTCTGAGCAATCTCTCCTCGGTTTCACAGCCCGTTATAATGCCCGGGAATATAAGCGCCAGCTTCGCGGGGAACGATATTTTAGCCGCGACGCCCCACGATCCCGACATGGTGAAATAAGCAACTTCATCTCCCAGGATAAACCTGAGCCTATCTGCGGAATGCAGTCTGCTCTTCGAAAGCAGCTCGTTCTCCATGCTGTCCGTGAGATACGCCTGAAGCGCGTCTGCCGCATCACCCGGGTCGCATACAGACACAAACAGCTGTCCTCCCTGAGGAACGAAAGAGGAGAGCGGATCAGGGTTTTTAAACATGAAAAAATAATAGACAGCGAGTACCAGACAGACAAGGCCGGCACAGGCTCCTGATGTGTACGCCGCATATTTCAGGATTTTCTTGGTCTTTTTCATTACATTCACATTATAAGCACAATATACGACAAATCAAGTAAAAAGTGGCTTGACATTTATTCTGCACACTTCCCAATAGAGTTATATGTTTTCCCCATAATTTTTTTATTTTTTTCTTGCCATTTGAATGTTTTTTATGTATAATTATAAGTAGACTGACATGTCAGTCTACTGACTGAAACCGTATAGTAAGAGGCTGAAAAAGTGATGGATACCCGAATCTTCCGTTATACAGCGTTTGACAGCGGCTATGTTCATAGGAGGACTGCGTGGTTTTAAGACGCACATCAGAAGAAGAAATGCTCAGCGCAGCGCTCAGAGCATTTTCCCATAAGGGGTATGCTTCGGCCCATGTATCCGATATAATAAAAGGGGCCGGTGTGGCCCGCGGAACATTCTATCTCTATTTCGAGTCCAAGCGGGATGCATTTGAAAAAGTGCTTGCCCATATCCTGAGCAAAATAGAGAACATAGCTCCGCGTGACAGAACAGATAATTACTTCCCCTCTCCTGAAGCCCTGTATGTAAGGATATATACCACATTTGTCAAGTTCTTTTCTGTGTTCAGGGAAAACAGCGCATTCGCCCGTATCGTGTTTACTGAAGCCACAGGCCTTGACAAAGGTTTTGACAGACAGCTTGAAGATCATTATAATCTTCACAGACAAAATATCCGCAGATATCTCGAAGGCGTGCGGAATTCAGGCATAGCGTATAATTTCGATCTTGATATAACAGTTGAGGCCATAATCGGCATGGTGGAACGGTGCGCGCGTACATTCCTTTCGGAAAAAAACAGCATGGATCCTGAAGTGCTTGCAAAAAGAATCGCTGATTTTGAATTTCAGGCAGTGTGCAGTATTCCCCTTTCTGATCTTGACCAGGATGCTATAGAGAACAATGAAAAATACTGATCTTTTAAGGAGGTTTACATATGGAATCAAACAGCATTGAGTTAATTCAGAAAATCAGGAAACGGAGTCTACAGTCTTTTGTTCTATTTCTGGCCCTTAGCGCACTCATAGCAATTGCAACCATTCTTATAGGCAATTTGCGGGAGTTTGAAATAAAAGTATTGATTTCCACTACGGTAATTGCGATCTTTAGTATTGCCAGCATGGGATGTGCCCTGTATGCTGAAAAAAGCAAACAGCCGATTCCTGCTGCTGTCGGGGCAGGAATCAGCCTTGTTGCAGCAATACTCATTATTATCGGAGTATGGGCTGAGATGAAAAGTGATGAATACTGGAAGACTGCCTTTGTTTTTTCAGTGTTTGGTATAGGCTCAGCGCACTATTTTCTGCTTGCTTCAGTAGAGCTTGCAAAAAGCCACACATGGGTTACATCTGCAGCACTGGTAGTAATTCTCAGTAATGCCCTCTCTATTGCCCTTGCTATTGTTTTTGAAGTAGATGAGGATTTCATGTTTAAAACAATTGCTGTCCTTTCAATTCTTTCAGCTCTTGTTACATGTGTAATACCAATTCTCTACCGTATCGGCAAAAAGGCAATAACACCTGACGAAGAAGAGGAAAGCAAGCTTATTCTTACAAAAGAAAGTGAATACATATATATAAGCAGTAAAGGGGATCGTTTCAAAGTTGAGAAAATAACATAAGGCAGTTTTGAATAATATGAGCACAATAAAAATAATTTCTGCAGTCATGCTATGTATGAGCGGCATGGGATGCGCATCATTTTCTACTGTAGATGTACATAACGGCATGGCGGCTGAAGGGTTCTACACCGGGCTACGGCACGAAACCATCAGGGGATCCGGCGTTTCAAAAGACACCTCATTTCTCGATATCGGTAAGACCCAGAAACGCTCGGCACCTGACCTTTCCCAATACATCTACAGCTTTTACCGGTTCGACCTCTCGGTTCCCCTGGAACCGGATGAATATATGGATTTCGGTATAAGCGGCGGTACGTCTGTTGAACCGAAAGGGAAATCTGTTATACCGTACATGGTAACAGGAGGATTTAATTATATATATGATGAAAATGACCGGATATACAGGGCCCATATTTCAGCGAACGCAGGCCTCAGCGCGACAGTGTCCCGGTACTGGGGAGACACCGGCCGTATTGCTGATCTTGATATATACGGTGTATGGGTCGGACAGAAGCCTCCCCTTTTTACTATAGGGACAAGACTGAGTTGGGCGGAAGGCATGAAAAATTCGGGCCTGTTCGGCGCAATGATCGTAAAGCCTAAAGGCACCGATATTGAAATAGAGTGGGGAATCACCGTCATGAACAACCTCTGGTTTCAGAACGAGAAAACCGATCCGTATTCGGATATGGGTTTGGCAGTAAGGTATTTCTTCTGATGAAAAACAATAAAATACAAACCAGAAAATCGATCCGCCTGAAATATTACGATTATTCACAGGCAGGTATGTATTTTGTTACTGTGTGTGTTGATAAACATAAATCGGTATTCGGAAGTATTAATAATGGGAAGATGGCATTGAATGATGTCGGAAACATGGTTGAAAAATGGTGGAAAAAGCTGCCAGCGAAATTTAATAATATCGGAAACGATATATATATCATTATGCCGAATCATATACACGGTATCATTTCAATTGTAGGGGCAGACCCGTGTGTCTGCCCGGATATTGTAGGGGCAGACCCGTGTGTCTGCCCGGATATTGTAGGGGCAGACCCGTGTGTCTGCCCGGATTCCAAAAAGGGCGAACACACGGGTTCGCCCCTACATAAAATCATCCAATGGTTTAAAACAATGAGTACCAATGAATATATTCGCAATGTTAAAAATGCCGGCTGGCCGCCATTTGACAAAAAATTCTGGCAGCGTAACTTTTACGAACATATCATCCGCAATGAAAAAGAACTCGAATCAATATATGATTACATACAGAACAACCCCAACCGCTGGGAATTCGACCGGGAAAACCCGGACGGAAAACCAGACGATACTGAACGTGATTTCTGGAACGATTTTTTATGAAATACAGAGGTGACATACACATGGCATCACTAATTAGAAAATACATTCAAAAAAACCTTGTTATATGTACACTCATTGCAGTAACGGGCTGCTATCATTATCCCCCTTCACAAGCTGTCGATCCCCGAAACGAGACAGTTATTCTTGTGCATGGTGTTGCCAGAACAGTTCTTTCCATGCGTCCTCTTGCTGTTCACCTTGCACAATCAGGATACGATGTACATGTTATCCGTTATTATTCTACCCGAAATTATATAAGAGACCATGCACGCAATCTGGAAAAAAAGATCATCAAACTAAATATCTCATTAAAAAATCATCCTATTCACTTTGTAACACACAGTCTGGGCGGAATAGTGGTCAGGAAATTTCTCATTGATCATCCTGACGATCCCAGGTTTGGACGTATAGTTATGATCGCCCCTCCGAACAGGGGATCCGAATTTGCCGATAGATTATATAACATCCCTTTCTTCGGCCGGTTATGCGTTCCTCTGCATGAAGTAACTACAGATAAGGAAAATACTGCCAACAGCCTGGGGAACCCTGCATTTGATTATGAAATCGGTATTATTGCCGGCGGTAAACGTGATAAAGAAGGTTTCAGAAAATATATTCCCGGAGATGATGACAGTACTGTATCTGTAGCATCAACTCACTTACAGGGAGAAAAAGACCATATCGTTATAAAAGATTCTCATCACGGTCTGCTCTCCAACCAAAACACAGCTGATCAGGTAACCCATTTTCTTGAATCCGGCGCATTCAAAAGAGAACGAGATTGTACGGGCGGCCCGCCGGGTCGCCTTGGAAACATAAAATAAAAAACAATATGAATAAAAAAAGAAAATCGATCCGCCTGAAATATTACGATTGCATTATGCCCAATCATTTTCACTGCATCGTTGAAATTACGGAGAAGCCCGTTGTACGGGCGACCCGGCGGGTCGCCCCTACGCTCAAACCGGGATCTCTTGGCGCAATAATTGGACAGATCAAATCAGCAGCTACTAAAAAAATACGAAAGACTGGATGTAAAAATTTCAAATGGAAGCGCAACTTTTACGAACATATCATTCGTAACGAAAATGAACTCGAATCAATAAAGGATACAGCATGAAACGTATAGTAATATACATCACTTCACTGATGCTTATTGCAGCGCCTGTTCTGCTGCAGGCTATGCCTGTACCGTCCATGCAGTCATCAGTCCGGGAACGGACAACAGCATATTCGGGCGGCAATCCACCAAGCGAAATAGCAACCCGGGTACTTATTGTTACTCTCTTGGCAGGGATTACAATAGCGGGAGTTGTCAAGCTGACAGATGACAACCCGGATAATAACTGGCTCGGACTGATACTGATATCCCCTGTCATTATGGAGGGCATATTGTATTTAATACTGGATGAGAACGAGACGGAAACCGTGAATAAAAAGACAACTCCGGGAAAAACGCATGAATAATCTTATTACCAGGAAAGGAATCTGATGTCAGTCATAAGCGATAACGTTATTCAAACCTGTACGTCATACACCACCAAACCCGCATTCACATATGCACTGGATGAAGGGTTTGCCCATATCATGTATGGGGAGTATCTCAGCGCGGTTAAAAAACTTGCGCAAGACATTGTATCCCGCGGAGTCGAACCTGGCGATCGTGTAATGCTCCTTGCCTCGTACGGGCCCGGCTGGTGCGCGGCATACATGGGCATCCATTTCGCCGGTGCTACTGCGATTCCCATGGACACCCAGTATTCAGCGGACGAAATCAAGACTATTTACGCCTTTACGGATCCTGTTGCCGTGCTCTGCGATAAAGCCCATAATGAAGTTATTCCTCTCGAAACGGAAAACACACTGCTTATAAACGGCATATTCGATAACCTGCCTGAATCTGACAACTTCGAACCTGTTCCGCTCCCTGAAGACACACCCATGTCAATTATATTCACTTCAGGCACAACAGGCGATCCCAAGGGAGTGATGCTTTCCGAATCAAATTTCCTTTCCAACATAACATTTATGCAGAATTATAAAGGGTTGATATCCGAAAAGGACGTGATGCTGAGCATTCTTCCCCTTCATCATGTGTACGGCTTCACCTGCACGTTTCTCACCCCGGTACTGACCGGCAGCACGGTTGTGTTCCCCCGAACCATAAGCGGAGCTGATATTGCAGAGGCTGTCCAGACTCAAAAAGTCACTATCCTGATTGCTGTTCCTCAGGTACTTGCCCTCTTTCATAAAAAAATATTTGAAACTGTTGAAAAAAAACCCTTTCCTGTACGCGATCTGTTCCATACTATGAAAGATATTACACGGTGGGCCCGCAGGCTGACGCCTTTGAATCCAGGGAAACTCCTTTTTAGAAAGATACATCAGAAATTTCCCGGACTCAGATATCTTACCTCAGGCGGAGCCAGACTTGAGCCCTATATTCTGAAGGACATGCGCGACCTGGGATTCAGTATTATCGAAGCATACGGACTGACAGAAACGTCTCCCATTGCCTGTTTCAATAACCCGCGCAAGCCCATGCCCGGAAGCGTGGGCAGGGCCATTACTGACGTGCAGGTGAAAATAGAGAAAACTGAAAAGAATTTTGACCAGGGTGAGATATGCATACAAGGGCCCAACGTGATGATGGGCTATTACAAACGTGAAGATAAAACCGCAGAAGCTGTAACAGAGGGATGGTTCCACACAGGAGACCTCGGGTATATGGACAGGAAAGGTAATGTGTATATTACAGGCAGAAAAAAAGAAGTCATCATACTTCCCAACGGCAAAAACGTGTATCCTGAAGAACTTGAAAAGCTCTATTTAAAATCGGAACGTATTGCAGAGGTGTGCATTCTTGCTCTCGGAGAAACGGGTAAAGAGCAGCTGACAGCAGCCGTCTATCCTGACATGAAATATTTCAAAACAAAACGAAGCGGGAATATTCACCAGGAAGTCAAATACGATATTGAATCAATTGCCATACATCTTCCCTCGTACCAGCGCGTTACCCGGGTCGAGCTTATGCACGAGGAATTCCCCCGTACCCGTCTCGGTAAGCTGAAGCGGTATAAAATAAAAGAGACGATCGAAAACCGCGAATCATCAAAAGAAAAGCCGGCAGAAGAAAAGGAGACTTCCACTGACAATCCCTTTTATCAGTTCCTCATATCCGAGCTGGATCTCGATTTCGTGCCGTCGCCCGACCATAATCTGGAGACGGACCTGGGACTCGATTCCCTGGCCAAGCTGGAGCTTTTTGCTGCTGTGCAAAAACGGTTCGGTGTGAAGATCGGTCAGGAACAGGCAGGAGAGATCATTTCCATTAAGAACCTTATAGATGCGGTCGGAGATTCGGCTGACGCGGGCGGTTCATCCGCATACAGCCTGCTTGAAGAGATCCGCAAAGATCCGGAAACCCCTATTGAAAAACATGTTGCTGTTGGATGGGGACTTTATAGTGCGATTATCCGCTTTGTTATCCATTTTGCTATCTGGATCTTTCTAAAACTGTTTATGCGGGCAAAGATCAAGGGGCTTGAAAAGCTCCCTAAAAAAGGCCCGTTTATAATAGCAGGGAATCATGTTTCTTATTTTGACCCGCCTACGGTATACGGCATGCTCCCCTACCGGCTTACGCGGCGCATCTTTTCCATGTCCCTGCCTGAGATATTTGAAAACTTTCCGCTAAACATTCTGCGCAAGCCGGTCAGAATTATCATGACCGGCACACAGGATACTATGATGGAATCATTGCGTTATTCAAGGATCGTGCTCAAAACTGGCGAATCCATGATTATCTTCCCAGAAGGGAAACGTTCGGTAGACGGCAGAGTGGATAAACCAAAGCATGGTGTTTTCATGCTTGCACAGGAATGCAATGCTCCTCTTGTACCTGTATATCTCAAAGGATTCACAAAGCTCTACTCCCGTTTAAACCCAGGATTCCATTTTGCAAAGCTTGAAGCAGAAGTGCTTGATCCGATCCCCGTAGAGGAAAATATAGAGGAGGCTATGGATCAGTGGCGTGCTGTTATGAAAGAAAAGAATGATGAAGAATTTAACCGTCCTTCGGACGAAAATAACAAATAACAATACTCAAATCCCAATTTTTTTAAATAGGTCTGAGATTTTGATTTTGGACATTAGAGCTTATTTGTGTATTGGTGCTTGCGATTTGGGATTTACCTGCCCGGATTGGGTTAGGTGATATCTGATATGCTGGAATATTAAAATAGGAATTATGTAATGACCGAAAACAACAAACTTGACCGCAAAACCCTTGTCCGGGCAGGTTCATGGGCGATGTACGACTTTGCGAACACGATATATTCATACATAGTTGTGACTATGTATCTGCCTCCACTTCTAGAAAAGATTACAGATTCCAATTTCCTCATGTCATTTTCAAATGTGTTTTCAATGGTCTTAGCAGGATTTTCCGCACCTGTTCTCGGAGCTCTGACAGACAGGTCCAAATGCGCTAAGCGGTGGCTTATTATTGTAACAGTAATCTGCTGTATCGCATGTGCAGGAATAGGATTCCTTATTGCCGTTCAGGAAAACCCTGGACTGCTTCTTTGTTTGACTACCGGATTGGCATTTGTAATAGCTAATTTGACATATCAACTGGGCCTTATGTTCTACAATTCATTTCTGCCGGCTCTTGTACCTTCTGAAATGCAGGGAAGAGTCTCAGGTTTGGGGATAGCTCTCGGCTATGTCGGAGTACTTGCTGTTTTTTTCCCAGCAAAATATGTATATCAAATAAATCCATGGCTTGTATTCCCGTTCGGTGGCCTTATGTTTTTTCTGTTTTCTCTGCCTATGTTTATAACAGTACCTGAAAGGGAACCATTAATTGAAGAACCGATCACAAAAGATGTTATAAAAAAGGAGGTTGTCAACTTTATTCATGTGCTAAAAAAGCTTAAACATAACAAGAATCTTCTTAATTGTCTTTTAGCCAATTTCCTTGCAGTTGATGCTGTTAATACTGCAATCCTCTTCTTTACAACGTTCCTGTTAAATGCAGTATTTTATGACCTACCGAAAGCTCCAAAAGAAAACTGCACTGCATATCAGATGTTTGCACTTACTGTTTCTGCAATAGTGATGTCATTCCTCATAGGCTGGTTGACTGACACAATCGGATCCAAAAGAAGCTTCTTAATTGCAGCCCTTTCCATGGGTGCTGCATGTATTTGCGGATGTACCCTTTCCAGGGGATGGATGTTCTATATAACAGTTACCCTGTTCGGAGGAGCAGGTCTTGCTGGTGTATGGACAGCAGGGAGAAAGCTCCTTGCAGAGATAACACCTGAAGGAAAGGAAGGAGAGTATTTCGGCTTGTATGGACTTACCAATAAATCATCAGCATTCGGAACGATTGTTTTTGCGATTATAACTTTTTCTCTTCCCAAGTTCGGCTTGAGTGAACCTGTTGCATACCGTATAGCCATCCTCTTTCCGCTTGTAACACTGGCTCTGTCTCTCTACTTTCTGAAAAAAGTTGAGATCAGACATCCGAATATCACAAAGGAAAAGGAAGCGGAACATGAATAACATGCTGATTAAGTTATTATTATGTGCTTTAAGCGGTATACTCTGCGCATTCAGCTTTCATCCCTTCGGCTGGTGGCCCTGTATGCTTATTGCATGGGTCCCCCTTCTTATTGCATTGAAGGATATAAAACCTCGAAACTGGTTCAGGTTCGGTTTTTTTCAGGGAATGATTACATACAGTATCTCACTTTTCTGGTTCTACCATATATTCAGAGCAGGAGCTGTATGCCTTTTTATGATACTCGCTTTGTTTACCGGCATATTCAGTATTATATACGGATCAACCCGCAGCAAAATCAAAAATCCGTTTCTTGACATTCTATTTGTTGCTTGCGTATGGACAAGTATAGAATTTTTCAGGTCAGAAATTTACTTCCTAAAATTCCCCTGGATCACAACAGGCAGTGCCATAGGAGTCACTTATCTTACACCGGTAATAGGGGTTTACGGGATATCCTTTCTCATATACACAGCATCTCTATCTATGGTAAGAAAAAAGACTATTGGATATGGTTCAATACTGAGCATAATACTTCTTCTGCTTGGTATATTCCGCCCGGCTCCTGTAGCACAATCTGACAACAGGGCTATTACAGCTCTTGCTGTTCAAGGCGATTGTCTTGATATCAAACAATATCTTTCATTATCAGATAAAATATCTAATGGAAATCCGCATATCATTGTATGGCCTGAATATGCTGTTCCTTATGATATCAGGAAGAAAAGCCCTGAACAGCTTAAGGAAATCATTTCTTTTGCGCAGAAAAACAATGCAACAATTATTTTCGGCACACAAACAATAACAGGGCTGGGCATTAGAGATTGGAAAAACACAGCTCTTATTATTGATAAAACCGGTATTATAGGTGAATATGTTAAAAACAGACCTGTTCATTTCATGAATGACGGTTTAGCAGGCAAAGAAGCCAAACCAATTGCTACCTCCCTAGGAACCATCGGCACACCTATATGCTTTGACTGTGATTATTCTGATGTGGCACGAAAGATGGTAGAACAAGGTGCAGAGCTCTTTACAGTTCCATCCTATGATGCTGCACACTGGTCTGAAGTCCAGCATGTTCAGCATGCTGACCTTTTCAAGCTGCGGGCTTCGGAGACCGGAAGATGGATAATTGTTGCTACAGGCTCAAGCGTATCTCAAATTATTGATCCGCATGGAAAGATCCATGCTTCACTTAAATCTTTTGAAGAAGGAACCATATGCAGTGTAGTTGAACTCAGGAACAATAAGACTGTATATGTACGTTTCGGATGGATACTGCCATGGCTGTGTATAGTCTATTCATATCTTTTCCCTGCTGTATATTTTTTTATTAAACTTCGTTCCACAAGGTAGGGGCTGCCCCTCGGGCCGCCCGGAAAGCAGAAAAGGATTAATTAATGGATTTTGTAGACATCTTCAATATCATCGAAATGTTTTTCTGGCTTGTGTCCGGTACGCTGCTGATTATATACAGCTTAAAAAAAACCTCCCGCAGGAAAATCCATGCCGCAGCTGCAGGAATCACTTTGATCGTTTTCGGCATAACAGATATTATGGAAATTTTCACAGGATGCTGGTGGGAGCCGTGGTGGCTTCTTGGGCTGAACGCACTCTGCATATTCAACCTGATCATAATCTATCTCACATTCAATCCTCCTGTTTCAACAGCAGTTGTAGCCTTAACAGTCCCCTCTCTGTTTGCATTCTGTTATTTTGTTGTTTTTCCGGATCCTCCCCAGAGCCAGATATTTTACTATCTGTCCCGTGAATTCCATATATTTCTCCCCCTCCTGTGGACCGTATGGGCGGAAAAGAAAAAATTTCCTGTTCCCCGGTTCAAAACGAATGGAATCAGTGCCGGGGTCGTAAGCGGACTCTGTATCGGTATAACAACACTTGTCCTGTACATCAATATATTCAGAGAATTTATTCCTGCAGACATGGTAAAAGAAAAAGCGGCAAGCCTCGGTTTCAGCGGAATGTGGTTCTTCATATTTGCCGGATTCCTTATATTCTTTAATGCAGCGCTTGAAGAATACTACTGGCGCTGGTTCTCCTTTTCAAAGCTCAGGCAGGTTATAAAACCAGTCCCTGCACAATGGCTATCCTCTTTCGGGTTCGCAATGCACCATGTAATAGTGCTGGTAATTTTTTTCGGCTGGCTGTGGGGCTCCCTGTTCGGCCTATGTGTAGGTCTTGGAGGCGCAATCTGGGTTCATCATTATCTGAAATATGATTCAATCTGGCCCTCATTCATAAGCCACGCAATAGTGGATGCCTCAATAATGCTAATAGGCTTCGACATGATCTTCTGCAAATAATCGGATTTGGGGTTTCAGTTTATGGTTCAGAAGGCTTTTCTAAATCTGCTGCAGAGGAATTCAAATTTTATCATGTCTCACTGTTTAAGATATCTTTTCTTTGCTAGAGCCGACATTCTGCACCCGTAACAAGAGGTTTATATCC